>Ga0209302_10000545_pt1 | contig 22071 bp, 27 predicted proteins | sample ArcOceMetagenome_2_FD_187445 | JGI IMG/M metagenome (GOLD analysis project Ga0209302, IMG submission 187445) | Marine eukaryotic phytoplankton communities from Arctic Ocean - Arctic Ocean ARC135M Metagenome (SPAdes) (version 2) | ecosystem: Environmental > Aquatic > Marine > Oceanic | place... | reverse complement strand
GATTTTAACTTTTTTATTTTTTTTCGACATTTTTTGATGAAAAATAAAACTTATACTTAACATTTTATAATTATTTTGAAGAATAAATCTCTCTTTTTTGCAAAAAAGTTGGTTGTGAGCATAACGCTCTAATTTGTGTTTTGAAATATTTGGTTTGTTACCATAACTTTTTTATATATTTTTATAAAAATTAATTTAGGAACTTTTTCTGTTCGTATAATATACTATAAATACGATGCAAAAAAGTTCAAAAAGTTCCGACAAATATTATTGTGCTGTATGTGAATACAAAACGGTCAGAAAAAGTCAATATGATAGACATATAGGTACAGCTAAACATAAAATACGAATAAATACTATGGAAAAGGTTCCAAAAGGTTCGGTACCATACACGTGTGAATGTGGGAAGTATTATACTCATTCTTCGTCACTGTGGAATCATAAAAGAAAATGTAATGGAAAACAAAATAATATTAATGAAAAATCTCAATTATCTACTAATTATGAATCTATAGATTATAAAGATATGTTTGTTATAATGTTAGAAGAAAATCAGGAGCTACGAAAAACAATGTTGGAGATCCTACCAAACGTTGGATCGTCAACATCTACAACAAATGTAAATAGTAATAATAATAATTTTAATATTAACATATTTTTAAATGAGCAATGTAAAGACGCGATGAATATGACAGATTTTATAGAATCTATTCAACTTACACTTGAAGATATGGAAAAAATTGGAGAACAAGGTCAAACACGAGGAATGTCTAATATTCTAATTGATAAGTTAAGTTCTCTTGATGTATTTAAACGACCAATGCATTGTAGTGATATAAAAAAGGAAATTATATATGTAAAAGATGAGGATAAATGGGAAGAAGATAAGGGTGCAAAACCTAAATTAAAAAACGCACTAGATCAAATAACGAAAAAAAGTATACAAGCATTACCTGAAATTAGTCAGGATCCTGACGAGTTTCTGAAAACTATTAACGAGGTATTAAAAGATCCACGCGAAGATAAAAAAATTATATCCGAAGTAGCCAAAAAGGTTTGTGTATAATTATCTCAGAATTATCTCAGAATTATCTCAGAATAATTGTTCAACTGATATAATGAAAAGAAGTAAACAAATAATGATACTGATATTATTCCCATATAATATTACAAACACATTTAGTGTTAACATCATATTAACATAATTTAATTGTAATTTTTTATTCATATAATAGCAATGATTATCACAATACACTTTATCAGCAGAAATATTATACCTACTACATGATTCACATAAATTCATATATGACTCTATTTGAGTACAAACATCCTCTGGTATATATAAAGCCATTTTGATTTATATATAATAATAATAAATGTATCTAATATATTTACAATAATACAAATTTTAAACATCAATATCACACTTTCCATCGCCTATAAAGTATTTATATCCATATTTTTCCCAACTATCCAAAGTATTTTCTATCCTTTTTATTAATTTATTCACTGACATATTTGTTGGAAATTGAACTTTTTCTGATTTTGATTGGGTATAATTAACAAAATCACCAAGTTCAATATCTCTAAGTTCATCAATAAACGCCGGATTTTTTATTAAGCTACGATAGAATTGAACCATTTTCATTTGGTTTTGCTTATGTCGTTTCGGTGAACTATGTTTCCAAATATTCACACCTACAAACGTTAATAAACTATATGATTGACATAATGTATCGTTCTTATTAACGTGGGTATTTTGATATCCTTCGTTAGTGCTACATATGTGTATTTTTTTATTTTTATCATACACATAATGATGCATTCCGCCTTCTGGAAATTGGCAATTATCTCCCGATATTATTTCAACCCGTAAATCCAAATGGATTCTTTCATAAAATAGTTTCATTATGATTTCTCGTATAGTTTCATCTCCAAATATTTGGTTTATATACGTATAGTGTTTCAATCCAAAATAATTTAATTTACGATTAGTGCATACATCCCGTTCTATATCATCTCCTATATTGTTATTTTTTTTCTCTGTAGGCATAATAAGTGTATATATATTTAAAAAAATTGAAACAATAAATATATGTAATATTAAACATATAAATTATAATGGGACGTTCTAACGATAAATCAGTGAAAAATAGAAAGGATGATTCTTCTAGCGATGAAGATAGCGATTTTGAAGAAATGAATGAAAAATACGGAAATAAGCCTCTAAATAAAAAGGTATTCAGAGAACTTGTAGAACATATGTTTTCATCCAAACTAAATTCTCAGATCGATAATCATTATGATAAGAGTGATAAGAAAAAGTCGAAAAAGAAAAAGAGCAGCAAAAAGTCCGTAAACCCGAAAAAGAAAAAGAAATCGAATAGAAAAAAGCGAAAGGACGATGACGACTCCGACGACTCCGACGACGACGAACATGTTGTAGATATGCAACATCTAAATTATGTTCTTTCTATACAGCCTGTTAATCCCGACGAGTTTGATGAAGAGGATTATGATGAGGATGAGGATGAGGACTACGACGAAGATGAGGAATCGTCGGATGATAGTGAATCCGATGAAGAATCCGATGAAGAATCTGGTGAAGAATCAGACGAAGAATCTGGTGAAGAATCTGGTGAAGAATCTGGCGAAGAATCTAGCGAAGAATCCAGCGAAGTTGATTCAGACGAAGAATCTGGCGAAGAATCGGATCCAGACGAAGAATCCGATACGAAAAAGAATAAGAAATCTAAAAAGAATAGAAAGTGTAAAAATAAAAAGTCTGATACAATTGCGCAGGTATCAAAGGATCTCGAGGCTGAGATTGAAAAGGATGAAATTACATTAAAAGAGTTGAAAGTGTTATATAATGCGAATAAAAGTGATATTTACGGCGAGGCTTATAAAGCAGCCCGAAAGAAGCTAAACGAAAAAAAGAAAAACAAAGATAAGAAGGAAAAGAAAGTCAAACAAAAAAATCACGCATCGTTTAGAGAACAATTAAGAAATAAAAATAAATTGAACGATGTTTCATATTTTGAAGGGTTGACTTTGAAAGAACAGAATAAAATTCTTACTGAAGTTAAAAAACTAAATTCATTGGTAGAAATTGAGAAACCGTATAGAATTTCTCTTCTCGAATCAGATATCCCGCCTGAGTTCAAAGCAGCAGCCATCAAAAAAATTAATACTCTTAAAATGATGGAACCAGGTGGTGGTGAATATTATAAGATCAAGAATTGGATTGATACCTTTATGAGTATTCCCTTTGGAAAATATAAGAATCTTGAAGTTTCTGTAGATGATGGTGTTGATAAATGTCATGAATTTATGGAAAGTGCTAAAAATACTTTGGATACTGCTGTGTATGGACTCAATGATGCGAAGATGCAAATTATGCAACTCATGGGACAATTTATTACTAACCCTTCAGCCATTGGTAGCGCAATTGCGATTCAAGGTCCCATGGGAACTGGAAAAACTACCATGGTAAAAGAAGGTATAAGTAAGATTTTAGGACGCGACTTTTCATTCATTGCTCTCGGAGGTGCTACCGACAGCAGCTTCCTGGAGGGACACTCATATACATATGAAGGTAGTACGTGGGGGCAAATTGTAAACATATTGATTAAAAGCAAGTCTATGAATCCAGTCATTTACTTTGATGAATTAGATAAAGTGAGTGATACTCCAAAAGGAGAAGAAATCATTGGTATTTTGACCCATCTCACAGATACTTCGCAAAACACTCAATTTCATGACAAGTATTTTTCGGAGATTGATTTTGATCTGAGCAAATGTTTGTTTATATTTAGCTACAATGATATTACAAAGATTAATCCTATTCTTAGAGATCGTATGTATAATATTCAAACCAAGGGATATGACAGTAAGGAAAAAATCATCATTTCAAGAAATCATATTCTTCCGAAAATCAGAGAACAAGTTAAGTTTAGCGAAGATGATATCATCTTTGACGAGGAAGTTATTCAATATATTATTGAAACGCATACCAAGAAGGAGGAAGGTCTTCGCAATCTGAAAAGGTGTTATGAAATAATATACACAAAGTTGAATTTATATAGACTTATGAAACCTGGAACAAATTTATTTGAGGAAGATATGTCCATCACTGTGGAATTTCCATTTACAGTTACAAAGGATATTGTTGACAAACTCATTAAGAAAAAATCCAATAATTTAACTGGGCTCAACATGATGTATTGTTAGAAAATTAACGTTTATAAAAACGATTAAATGATTAAATGTTATAATACTTGATAATAATTTATAACATTCTTATTTTTTTGATGAGCATGACGATGAGGAATATTCCACATTTTCATGTTGTTTCTGAAAATCATCAATGAACCCTACTACTTCTTTATTAGGACTTTTTTTTAATTCAATACCAGCACTCATTTTGTAATCAATGCCGGCACTATTAACAACCTCACTCACCATGTTTTCTACAGAATCTTTGATTAATTCAAATCCTTCATAAGGAGTAACACGGCAACATGAGCAGAATAGATGGGCGCCTATAATCCATCCTAAAATTATACATATAACCACAACTTCTACTCTGAAAATAAATCCCAATAGTTTAACTTCCATACCTTATAAATAAAGTGAATATTATATTTATTTCTAAACGTTCTAAAATATATTTAAAAATATATCCATTAGTATATTATAATGGATCATTTAGATAAACAAAAGTTAAAAGAGATTTTAGAAAAAAACGAGGATGTTGTAGACAATACACATTTAATTAGAGACGAAAAATACAGCGAGTATATTAAACACGATGTAGAAAAATTAATTATATTTAAAGAAACTCATAAAGAGTTGTATATGAATAATAGAGAAGAATATGTTATTATGCTTAAAAAAGAATGTCATTTTTTGCACACAAATTATTCGGAGATTTTTGATAAATTGAATAATGGTACTCTTGATCATTCAATCATGTTTAAATTTATTGAAATTTATCAAGAAATTGAAGATGGAAACCTAGACCAACACGAGGCTTCTTTTAAAATAGGAAAAATGTTAAAAGAAATGTATGTTGATACTGCTTTGAGCGCTATAACACCACCAACACAAACTAAAAATATATCGTATTCTGAATGGGTGTTAAAACAACAACATATTAAAAATACTTTGAAAAATGTGTAACCAGACGATTATTCATCTAATAACATTAATGCCATTGCCGCATAATTATGTAAATCTATTAGCGTATCTCTAATTCCTTCATCATTTACCAAATTTACTCCATTTTTTGTTATAGACATGGAACGTTGTAATTTATCTTCTATTCTCATTAAGACACCTATCACTCCATATTTGGCGAATGCGTCGCCATAATCAATATTTTTTTTAACAAATAATTCTAATGCCTCGGTTTGAATTTGTTTCATTTGTTCTACACGATTCATATTATAATAAATATTATAAATTGTGTTTAAATGTCAAAAGGTTTAAAAAATTATATGTATACCGAATATTCATGATCCTATTCAATAATAGGTATCAATAATGATAAATCTTTATACGTACTTATTTTATTTGTTTCGTCATTTGTTTCGTCATTCATATCGTTATTAGTATCGTCGCTAGTTTCGTCATTTGTTTCGCCATTAGCATCGCCACTAGTTTCATCATTTGTTTCGTTATTAGTATCATCGCTAGTTTCATCATTTGTTTCGTCATTAGTATCATCGCTAGTTTCATCATTTGTTTCGTCATTAGTATCGACATTAGTATAGGAATCAGTCAATGATTGTATTGAGTCATCATCACTAGAACCATCACTAGAACCATCACTAGAACCGTCACTAGAACCATCACTAGAACCATCACTAGAACCATCACTAGAATAAACGCTAGAACCGTCACTAGAATAAACGCTAGAATAATCGCTAGAATCATCTCCTGAAGTGGAACTGCTATATTTTTGTATATTGTCTTTCAAATAGTATGTAATTTGTTTGATAATATCTATATTTAATATGAGTATATTAGTAAATATATTTCCAGTAGCGATAGCAATACATTTTGAATGTCTTTCAAATTGAGTATCTATTGTTATATCGTCTAGTAAATTTTCCATATGTACATTCCTGTTAGGAGATATCCAATCGGTAACTAATTCTTTACACAAATATCCAATGTTAATTAACTTATCCATAATTATACACTAATATATGATATATTTCTAAATATATATATCATAAATTATTTTATAGGTACTTAATATTATTAAAGTTCCATAGGTCGTGAATCAGAACTAAAGTCTTCTACAGTAATTAAATCCTCTAACATTCCTTGTAAACTATTTTGATTACCTTCTTTGACAGATGTTTTATAATACATAACTATAACAAATAAAAAATATACAATAACCAGAACAATTAAAATATTAACGCGGTTTAAAGCAAACAACTTCATTATAGTATAGTATAATATAAAATTTTATGGTTAATTGTTAACTAATTAGGATATGGAAGAGATGCTGTAATGTACATATCGTGTACATCTGATACGTCTGATACATTTGATACATTTGATACATTCCAGTCAGTAGTAATATTATAATTGCTATTATAATTGCTATTATAATCTTCCATAGTCATAGTCTCAAAAGAGGTGGTATAGCTATCAACGTCTATAATAGATAACCCATCTGTTGTTGCACTCCGTTCAAATATTTGGGTTCTACATAAAGGACACGAATTGTTTTTAATTTTCATCATACATGATAAATGAAACGTATGATTACATAATGTTTGACATGTATCATTTGATACTATTTGTTCTAGACAAATACTACATTCATTATAATTATTACATTCAATACACTCAATATTGTCAGTAATATTATTGATACTCTTGATACTCGTACTTATTTTATGGTTGTTGTTATGGTTATTATGATAGTTATGGTTATTATGATAGTTATGGTTGTTGTTATGGTTATTATTCGTACGGATACTATTATTAACATGTATTTCATTATATTTATTTTGTAGTTGATTTATTAGTTGTAATTTAGAAAGACCTGATTTAAGATCATGAAGGACCGACAGTTTTTTTAAAAGTTTTACAGTGAATGTTGAAAACTTAGGGATCTGTAGTGAATTCATTATACATATCAATTCATTATCAACCGGACATGAAGTTATAATATGATATTTACAATTACAGTAAGTACATACCATTATATTGAGGATTTTTATACTATTATTGTACGTATTAATTCCATTCAATTTTTTATGTAACATTTAAAGTTTGTTTCTATCTCTTCAATATCTATCTCAGGTAAGGTTAAATGTGCCTCCCATAAGTATTTACAATAATCCCATTTAAATTCAATTGATGATTTATCAAACCATCGCGAATACTTAATATTTAATATGTCTTTTACGTTTGGTGGTAAAAGATAATGGGATTCTTCTGGTAAAACATATATCAATTGGGTTAATTCGTTGATGGGAGGGTTTGTAGAAAATGAAATGAAATCATGAGTATAATATGGTATATATTTAATAACATCTTCAAAAAGCGGAGCGTAGTCATAATTATATTTCCATCTCCAGTCATAACATTTTTCAGAATAATATTTCCATGTCCATTCTAAGGCTTCGAGATAATTGAAAGATATTTGTTTCAATCTAATATCATTGTATTCAACATCAAATAAAGTATTATAGTATCTATTCTGCCATCCATCATTTATAGGATTTATATAGTGTTCCGTTTCGCGATTGATACTAGGTAATATATTCAACTTGTATTTCTTTTCGTCAACTGTATTTGTACTGTATTTTCTTTTCTCCAGTTTGTCTCTTAATTTATGTTCATGAATGAAGTAATTTTTTTCCTCATTTGCTATATACGAACAGAATTTTTTGAAATTTTTCCAATGTATCTGATTTTCCTTATTTATAATAAATTTATCATTAGAAAAGTATTGCCTATAAATATCCATGATTATACCGATACCATTTGTTCTAATATTTACTCCTGGGTTATGAGGAATAAAGTCATTTCCTAACATAAAACAAATGAAAACATAATCAGACATAATTGAATTTTTGTCTTGAATTTCTAAAGCAGCGTTATTGCTCATATCCATACAAATACGATCGCGCAAGAAATTAATTGATAGCAAGTACAATTCTGATGGATTCAGAGAACTATCCAATTGTTTAATAAATTGAGGTGTTTCGCGATATAGATATACTTTATTACAATATTTTGTATGAAGTAATGATAGCATAATCAGGTCAGCGTCTAACCCATAAACAACCGTAGTAGAATCTATATGATCATGGGTTCTAATATACTCAAATAATTTGTGCTCTCCTTCGCCTGGATGGTCTGAACCTGAAATTATTATTTTAATTTTCCTAGTATTGTATGTGAAATAGTTTTGAACAAATTTATTTAGGGAAATCATGAATTTTGTTCCGGGTGTAATTTGTGTTGAATCCCAATTATTGCTCAATTTGCTATTTGCTATACGCATTTCCATATTTTTTAGGATAGTATTTTTTATTCTTCGTGTTCTCTGTTGTGAAAGTTTTGCTACAGGCGCTACGCCATCAAATGCTATAAATACCAGTTTTTGTGGTGAAATTTGCTGAATATACATATCAAGTTTTAGACAGATTTGATTAAAAATTTCATCAAAAGACAATTGATTAGAATTTTCTTGATGTATAACATCATATATAATTGAATTACTATCAATGTATAAATTATCTATAGATTCTTTCATATCTGGTTTTCTGACAATAGCATTATGATTTTTTATTATATGTGAAAAATAGCTAGGTATACCCATAGTATACTTAAATATATCATCATGTTTTTAATATAGAATTACTATGTAATTATGTTATTTAGATATAATTTAATATCTATAACAATAATATAGCCGATGATGAATGAAAGCGATGAAAATACTTTGCATAACGTCATAACAGACAAAATCAATGTATATAAATCAATAATTAAGAGATCTTATGAGACCTTCCAGGAATACCTTTCTAAAGGATTAATTTCCTCAGGTGATATAGTTGTCGCTCAAAATGAACTCGAAGATATAATTGCGAATATAGATACGATAGAAAAGTCGTTACGTGAAACTACTATTAATTATAATAATCTTGTAGAGCAATTACAAACTGTTAACAATAAATTATCCGCAATAATAAAACAAAATGGAACAAAGCAGATTGAAGATATGTTACGTATATGTTATGGGGAAGAGTTCATCAAATCAAATATTCAGAACAATGAAATCCTTACTGAAAAATATAAAGTATTAAACGAGTGTTCATCTGTTTTAAACTATAAAATAGTATCATGGAATTTACAAAACAGAACTGGTGTAAAAGGAAGAAAAAAGAACAATATATTGGAAGATATACATATTGCTGAAACGTTAAATACATTGGATGCGACTGATATGTCAGTAGAGTCTGGTAATTTTATTCTCAAACTTTATGGATTCAAAGTGATCATTCAAAATGAACATTTAGAACAAACTATTGTTTTGAATTGTCTGATGTCTAATATTCCTTATAATTATTTGGAAAGTAATATGTTTTGTAAGCGTAAGCAACAAATATCTGAAAATACGCCAGATAGTATTGATTACAATGATATGTATAAAATATATTTGAGTTCATTAACATTAAAAGAACTATTGGTTTACACCGATGATGAAATATATGATTTATATGTTGGATATTTAACAAATATTAATGTATTGAAAGGAAAACTACTATCAAAAGTAACGAGGGACTTTATGAATTATGACTTGTTTGAACAGAGATCAATATTAATACAATTATTGTTGAATAAAAAGGACAATGAATGTCAATATATATCTTATTTGTTATATGATATTCTTTCAACTGATAACAAAAATGAAGGCGATAGCGTAGGACAATCCAGGTTGTATAATAGTCTTCCGGCGTGTATTCAAATAAATTTCAAACACGCTATGAAATCAACTATCGAATACACCTCCAAATTATTAGATATTGATCTAGAAGGCAAATTACCACTTGAACAGCGTGTATGTTTGATGAAAACCTCAGATACTGTCAAAGAGAAAGCAATGACAAAGGTGAAAGAGTTACGATCTAAAAGTGACGATTCCGGTTCAAAAGCGCGCAGTTATATTGAAGGACTTTTGAAAATACCTTTTGGTATTGATACAAAAGAATATGTCATGAATGTTCTCGAAAATGTAAAGAATAAAATGACAAAATCAACTACAGGCATTGAGTTAAATGGGTTTGAAATAATCAAATATTGTAAAGCGATCAATGACCAGATTAATGAATCTTTTGATGTTGGTTCTATGAGCAAAGCAAACATAAAAAATATGCTTGTAAAATATAACGAGACTTACGACGATCAACTGAATATTGAGTTTAAGACGTTAAAAGAAGCCCGCAATGAATTAAAAACACACACCACTGATATTGCTATACGCGATAAACTTGTTAATGTATCTGCCAATAAAAATGTATCTGATATTGATATGGAAATATATAACGAATACAAACTAATTAAAAAGTATATGAAAGACGTTCAGGATACTCTAAACGATTCTGTATATGGTCATGAAGATGCAAAGAAGCAGGTAGCGAGAATTGTTGGACAGTGGATAACTGGCGAACAAAGCGGATATTGTTTCGGGTTTGAAGGTCCTCCAGGAGTTGGTAAAACATCTTTAGCTAAGGAAGGAATAGCAAAATGTCTCAAAGATAAAGAAGGAAATTCTAGGCCATTTGGATTCATTGCTATTGGAGGATCATCAAATGGGAGCACATTAGATGGTCATAATTATACATACGTTGGATCGATGTGGGGGAAAATAGTAGATATTCTGATGGAATCAAAATGTATGAATCCTATTATATTTATTGATGAAATAGATAAAGTAAGTAGAACAGAAACGGGAAGAGAAATTATAGGCATATTGACTCACCTAGTAGATCCTACACAAAATGACAAATTTCAAGACAAATACTTTTCTGGCATTGATTTAGATCTATCTAAAGTATTGTTTATTTTTTCGTATAATGATGTTTCCTTAATGGACTCCATTCTATTGGATAGAATTCATAGAGTACAATTCAAACATTTATCAATTGATGAAAAAATCATCATTACCAATAAATATATCTTACCAGAGTACGCAAAGAAAATGGGGTATAAAAATTTCAATGATTTAGTTGATATAAATGACGATGTGATTAAATATATAATTGATACTTACACAGCTGAAGCCGGTGTACGTAAATTGAAAGAAATCATATTTGAAATTTTATCAGAAATCAATTTAGAATTATTAAATGAAAATGATTTGGTATTGCCTGTTGAATTATCAGAAGATCTCGTAAAAACTAAATATCTGAAGAAAAGATACCCTATTACACCTAAATTAATTCACGATAAACCAGCATCAGGAATAATTAATGGATTATGGGCAAACGCCTTAGGTAAGGGAGGTATCATTCAAATTGAGACACAGCTCGTTTTAAACGCAAATATGCTAGATATGAGATTAACAGGAATGCAGGGAGATGTAATGAAAGAAAGTATGTCTGTTGCTAGATCTTTAGCATGGAAATTAACATCTGATAAAACAAAAAAGGCGCTACTAAAAAAGTTCAAGGATACAAAAACGCAGGGTATTCACATCCATTGCCCTGAAGGTGCTGTACCTAAAGACGGTCCCTCTGCTGGTACCGCTATCACTACATGTATTTATAGTTTATTGAATAATATACCTATCAAAAACGATCTGGCTATTACCGGAGAAATGAATTTACAAGGTAATGTTACTGCTATTGGAGGATTAGATTTAAAAATTCTTGGAGGAATTACTGCTGGTGTAAAAACATTTTTATTTCCCAAAGAAAACCAAAGAGATTTTGATGACTTTTATAAAGAATGGGGGGATAAAGATTTAGTTAAAGGTATTGAATTTTATCCAATTCAAACAATTGAAGAGGCACTTTCTCATGCGTTAGTTGATAAGTACTGAAATCTTTTAAATACGTAAAATCTGTGAATTCTATAGCATGATAATGAATACATACATATATATTTCAATGTAGATACGATTGAATCTACATTACTCAAAGACCCATAACAAAATTGTAAACACAAGTCGCTGTTTTTACAAAATAAATAACTTACTGGTTTAGATTGAACTAAAACGCGAATGTCATTATTTAATTTTTTTAAATAATGTACAAATATATCATCAAATAAACGTGCTGGTAGTAAACAATATCTATTAACAAATGTATTTATCTTAAGATCTAAAATGTTTGGAATCATTAGTTCATTCAATATTTTTCTTGTATATATATCTTTCCAATACATTGTCCAAATAATATCTTCAATCTCCAAAGGAATACTTTGCATTTATATGTATAAACATATATATTTATAGTGTTTTACATGATTGAATATTTTTATCTCGGTATTTTATATAAATGAATTATAGTTTATATAAAAGACAAATAATTATGTTTATCGTAATGGTAATTATTGGTATGCTATTCAATCCTATGAATATTTTAGCATATAGATTCACAGACTTATATGTATCACAAACACTATTTTATGGTGGTTTATTAATGGCTTCAAATATGATGTGGGCGCACGAGATTGTTCATTACTTATCTATGGGACATTTTAATATATTCGTTTTCTCTATTGGAATTATGTTATCTATTAGCGTATCAATATTATTATTGCGACAACAATTATTAGTTGATGATAAGCAATGGTTGAAACGAATGATACCTCACCATTCTACCGCATTAACCACTACTCATAACATTTATAATAAAACAAATAATCCCAAAATAAAAGAACTAGCAAAAGAAATAATTGATACGCAAGAAAAGGAAATACAATTAATGAAATCTATGTTATAGATATATTAAAATTTAATTAATTATGAGGACTAGGAGTTTTTGATAGAAATAAAATTATTATTATCAAAAATATAGTTAAATATAACATTACATTATTATTATAATGTTGAAATACGCAATTGACATAAATAAATACAAAGATAGAGACCAGACGTCCGATTACCACGAAGAATATCAATATCTTAATTTGCTTAAAGATTTAATGCAACATGGCACTCTTGAAGAGGGCAGGAATGGTGCCGTTCAAACTGCTATTGGTTCAGCTATGCATTTCTCTCTTGAGAATGGTAAGATTCCTATTCTTACTACTAAAAAAACTGCTTGGAAAACCTGTCTTAAAGAGCTATTATGGTTTATTAGAGGAGATACTTCAAATAAACGATTAAACGATGTTGGAGTTCATATTTGGGATGCGAATACTACCCGTGAATTTTTAGATTCAAGAGGCTTACAGCATTATGAAGAAGGAGATATTGGATCGCTATATTCTTTCATGTGGAGGCACTGGAATGCACCATATAAGGGTTGTGATGCTGATTATACGGGAAAAGGTATAGACCAGTTACAACAAGTAATAGATACTTTGAAAGACCCTGCTCAACGAAGCTCACGAAGAATGGTAATTAGTGCATGGAATGTAGAACAATTAGATGGAGGATGTTTACCACCTTGTCATGTTTTATTTCAATTTAATGTGATTGATGGTAACAAGTTAAGTTGTTGTTTATATCAAAGATCACTGGATTCTGCATGTGGGGCCAGTTTTAATTACGCTTCCTACAGCTTTTTAGTACATTTATTAGCAAAACATTGTGATTTAATACCCCATGAATTTATTCATTATGGAGGAAATTGCCATATCTATGCGGAACACTTAGACGATATGAAAGAGCAAATAACAAGGACGCCTTATCCTTTTCCAACAGTAGAAATTTTAAACAAGAGAGAAAACATTAATGACTATGTATTAGAAGATTTCAAGATACATGATTATCAACATCACGCACCTATAAAACTAAAGATGGTTGCATAATTTCATCTGGTTTAGTATCAGGATGCATAATGGTAACCAAGAAATTTTGAATTAAGAGATTTAATACGATGTAAAATAGTAGCAGTACATACATTTAATTGTCTTCCTGCTTCTGATGCCGATATATAAGTTTTTCCATCTATTAATATTTCTCTTGTATTTTTTGGTAGTGTTCGTCCATATTTTGCTATGTTCTTTTGTTTAGTTTCCTGAATTTTTTTCAGTGTTTCTTCACTATGATGTTTTCCAAAAAAAGGATTGTCTTCACCTGTATTTTTACCTTTTCTAGCTTCCGACATTCTTTTTCTCTGTTCGGCTGACATTTTTAATCCAAGAGTATATGTATTACCTTTATTAATAATTAATAATTTTTGTTTTGCCTCATCTGTAAGCGTTCTACCATACATCCCATTTTTTTCTCCTGGCTGTCCCCATTTTTTCTGTCTTTCTTCTTTTGACATTTTACTTATATTTTCCTTTATTGTATTTTTAATTTTTTCTATAATTTGCTCTTTATTCGGGTGATAGGTCATTAAATCGCCACCACTACTATTATAATGTAAATTATATAATTTATCTCGTATAGTCAAATCTTCTAAGTAAGAAAGTTCCACATTTTTTGCTTCTTCTTCTGTTTCACATTCTTGTAAAATTTCATATGTAAAACAGTCAGACCCATATTTCTCATATGCTCGTTGCATACGAATATTACAATGTTTATATGTTTTAAGTGTTGAACGATGTATACACCATCTACGGTTAATATCACACGAATACCCGATATAATATTTACCTTCAGGGCACAAATTATTTGAGATTTTATAAACACCAATGGTTTTTTTCATTTCTATATATTCCCTAAAGATATCTTTTTATATAAAAACACGCATTTTATATAAAACTCCTAAATATTTTCATTTTCATGTTCTTTTTTTAATTTTTCTTTTTTATTCAAATAAGCTTGTCTTGCATATTCTTTCTTTTTTTCAGAAGTAATTTTAGATTGGTATTCTTTTGATTTATCTGGATTATATCTGTTTTTATTCCTAGCAGGTGCAGTATATTTTTTAAGATGATTTTTAGTAGATTCTAATTCATTTTTGAGTAAAGAGTTTTCTTCTTGAAGTTGTTTAATGATTTGATCTTTATCCATATTGATACATAATTATAATAAAAAATTTTTATGTCTTTTACTAAAACATTAATGATTATGTTATTGAAGATTTCAAGATACATGATTATCAACATCACGCACCTATAAAACTAAAGATGGTTGCTTAACTTCGTCTGGAAAAATTGACGTCTTTTTTCATTTTTTCTATGATTACAAAATCAAATAAATAAAACGATGACCCGCACTACCGAAATGAACGAGATTGTTGAAGAGCGATACCAATTTTGCATATCGTTAAATCTTATTGCTAGAGAACGAGGACTGGAAAATATAATAAATGTAGATTTATTCAGAGATTTTCTAAAAACACCCAAATACACAGAACTAGCGACGTTGAAAGGGCATAATGATGCTGTGGGTTCTGGTTGTCTCGCTCTTCACGAAAACAAATTGGTTTCTGGGTCTTATGATGATACTATCCGCATTTGGAATACAGAAACTCACGCGACAATCGCGACTCTGAGGGTACCTGGTCATGTGAGTAATGTCGCTCTTGACGAAAACAAATTGTATGCTTCTCTACATCACCAGCGTAGTATCCGCATTTGGAGCACAGAAACTTACAAACCTATAGCGACTTTGGACGGGCATACTGATAGTGTGATTTGTATCGCTCTTCACGGGAACAAATTGTATTCTGGGGGTGTTGATAGAACTATTCGCATTTGGAACACAGAAACTTACGAACCTATATCGACTTTGATTGGGCATGATAATAGTGTGAAATGTCTAGCTCTTCACGAAAACAAATTGTATTCTGGGGGGGATAACCTGGGAACTATTCATATTTGGAACACAGAAACTTACGAACCTATAGCGTCTTTGGAAGGGCATACTGATTGCGTCCTGAGTCTCGCTTTTCATGATAATAAATTGTATTCTGGGGGGCGTCAGGATAATACTATCCGTGTTTGGAATACAGAAACTTACGAAACAATAGCCAAGTTGGAAGGGCATACTGAAGAGGTGACTTGTTTAGCTTTTCACGAGAACAAATTGTATTCTGGGAGTATGGATAGAACTATCCGCATTTGGAACACATACACTTACGAACAAGTAGTGTCTTGGAGGGGGCATTACTATTCTAAGTATGGTAACGCAGGGCCATTCCCGGTGTACGTTCTCACTCTTCACGAGAACAAATTGTATTCTGCGGGTGTGGATAGTATGATCCGTATGTGGAAGGTTTAAGTTATAGAATTATTATATTAATATAAACACTTTTTTTAAGATATGTTTTAGTATATTCTAATTCATTTTTGAGTAATTTAAGTTATATTATAAAATATTTGCTTATAGTATATACTTAATTATGAACCCAAATACATTAAGCTATTTGAATGATTTTAGTGACATTGGAATGTATGCAGGAATGTATATATTGTATTCAGATACGTACTATATTTTCCACATTGTTGGTATCATCATTCTATTTCTCATACATTTTTTAATACCTAGATTTGATGTAAAAATTTCCACACACACATTTTGTATAGCATTTGGATTATTTGGTATATTTGGTTACCATCACTATAATCTACTATATTATATAGTACTTATGATAATAGCTACAATGTTAGGCACAAGAGTATCTGACACTCTATCCAATAGTATGTATGATTTACAATCAATACTTTATTTTATGGCTATTGGTATAACATTTTCTATAGGATATATGTACATCCTAAATGCGTTAGAATATGATTTAATGAAACATAAATCAAATGAAATAGTATATAACGACGAAGAAAACGATTACATGTGTGCGCTTTATAAAGGAGATAACTTCGTAAAATATGTATAGGTTATGATCACATATTAAATTTGTAATTATTTTGTTGAAACCAATTAACAAATTGCGAAAGAACATGCCTGGATTGTAATGATTTATGGAATTGCATTCCTCTATTACTAGCAATACGATACCGATTCATAAAAATATTGAATACCTGTATGGTATTATTGTTTGAATATTGTTCTCGCAATTTGGTAGCATCAAATTTTGGTTTTTCTAGACGTTCATTTACACTATTGTGAAAAACAAACAATATTTTAATTATATCATCTTTACTTTTAATATTATCTATTTTTATCTTTGACATAAATTCATTAGCATGTTGGGCGCAATACGGGCATGGTAGATTTCCACATATATTTTTAATCATATTCCAAAATTCAAGTTTGGTTTCACAAAAGTATTCATCTTTAATTTTTTCTGCTAAAGTATGAAACATATTCCATGTATGAGGGCCCCATTCAGTGGTTGTCATATCTTTATATAATCTATATAAAGAGATTAATATATGTTTTTATATTCAATGGATACACAAAAAAGTATGAATAAAGTAAGAAAAAACATTTCAAAAATATTTTTCGATATGATTAATGATGATAGTAGTGATGATGGTAGTGATGATGATACCAATAATAATACCAATAATAATACCAATAATAATAAAACCTGCTTAATTACACACGAACGATTAGAAAAGGATTGTATTAAATTATTATGTAACCATGAATTCAACTACCTACCTATATTATATGAAGTAACTAAACAGAAATTATATAAATCTAATTATAGTTCATTATCATTAACGCCATCACAAATGCAGTGTCCTTACTGTAGAAATATACAGAATAGAATATTACCTCTACTTAGAGACGTTGAGAAAATATATGGCGTGAATTATCCTGATAAGTATACACTCAAACCTAATATATGTAGTTACCAATTTATATCAGGGAAACGAAAAGGTAATACATGTGATAAAGAATGTCACGGAACATACTGTAAACAGCATGATAGATATATTACAGCAACACCAGTTCAGCATAAATGTACCGCTGTTATTAAATGTGGACCCCGAAAAGGAGACCCGTGTAACGCAAATTCTAAGGGAAATGAATATTGCAAACGCCATACAAAAATATAATATATGTTTGCCTTAAAACATATAAAAAATTAAATTGATTATTATATAATGGAAACAAAAGATCAATTAGTAGGAGCTGTAAAAAAATGGATTTCTTTAGATAATGATTTGAGGGAACTTGCGAAATTAGCTAAAGAAAAACGTGAGCAAAAAAAAAGTTTATCATTAGAGTTGATGAATGTAATGAAAACAAACGAAATAGAATGTTTAGACATTAATGATGGTCAATTGTGTTACAAAAAAAGCAAAACAAAAAAAGCATTGAATAAAGATAGTCTATTAAATATTTTACAAAAATATTATAAGGATACTGATCAAACAAATAGTAGAAGCAATGATGTTACACAATTTATATTGAATAATAGAGATGTAGTAGATAAGGAAAATATAACTAGAAAAATTAGAAAGACTTAATTTGCTATTTATATAGAAAATTGAAATAATATATTACATGATTGGTATTATATTATTATGGAAAATAGAGTAAAGAAGAAAATAAATGGATATTTTAACGTTTTCAAAGACGATATAGTGAATCAACTTTCTGAAGTAAATGATCCAGAATTAAAACTGAAGTTGGTAAGTTATATTTCAGAATATCCGAGGATGAATTTCACAGACGAAGATTTTTCAAAAAGAAAACGTGTGAAGAATCATGTACCTGAATATGATAGATGTGGAGCAAAGCGTGCTGACGGATTGCAGTGTACAAGGAGAAAAAAAGACAGCGATATGTTTTGCGGTACTCATTTAAAAGGCACCCCTCATGGTGAAATTGGTCATGAAATATTAAATGCCAGAAAAAAGATTGAACTTACATTGCATGAAACTAATGGTATTTCTCACTATACTGACGATACAGGTAAACAATATAGTGCTGAAATGGTATTATCCATTGGAAATGAAAACAAAAAAAAATAAAGTATATTTATTTGAAACAAAATAATTAAATATATCATAATAATAATAATAAACAAAATGGAAAATAAAAAAGATCATGATTACTATTTTGAAGATATAGATATAGAAAATCTAGAGACTGATGCTATCATAGACCAAACATATAAATCTGAATTGGAATTAACTACGATTCGTCAACGAACGCCAACGTCACCGATTAAATGGAATTCATTATCCCCTTCGAGAATTATTCGTTCAATAATACATAGAGATAAATTTTCAGCAGATAATTTAACAATAGTTCAACCTGATAGTGATAAATTGGAAGAGAAAAAGGAGGATGATCATGAGGATGATGATAAAAAATGTACTTATAATGATACGTTAAAGTTCACAATGATATTAATAAATCATATATTAATACAATTATCTTTACTATCTATATTAGAGCCATTATTATTTTTTAATTTTATAATTATTATGGAGGAAGCAATGTTTTATGAACAATTAGATTCAATAACAGATAGTGTACAAGATATTATATCATATGATGATGCACAAAGCTTCCGTGAACAGATATTTTATGATCCATTAATAGAATTTATAGTACATAAACACCAATCAATAGATAGTACATATATTGCGTTACAACATTCGGATGAAACAGCGAATGAAGCCGCCTCCGAAATCTTAAGTTCATTAAAACACAAATCATTTGAGATGGCTTTAATAATAAATTTAATATCATTTGTATACACACTTGGTATTAAATATGTTTATAAAGAGTCTATTATAAAGATGCTAATACATCATATAACTTTAATATTATTTATAGGAATGTTTGAAATATGGTTTTTTACGAATATCGCATCAAAATATTTCCCTTGGTCCAGTGACGAAATAATGTTTCATTTGTTCCAATGTTTTTGGATAAATTTCACAAATAAATTTCCAGAAATGAATAGATTACAACATAACGTCACATTTATATGTGAAGTATAAAAACATCAATTGTTTAATAATATAAAATAATTCATTTATATTATATTATTTATCATTATTGTGTAAAAATAAAGTTAAAAAAAATTGACGTTATTATTATTGATATTTAACTTTATAAATTAACCATGTCAGATATCCTTAATATAATTCACGAATTAGCAAACTGTTATGATAATGAAAAGGATCAAACTGTAAAAAACATATTGGAATACTTTCATAAAAAGGGTGTCCATGTAAAATCTAACCATATTCTTATTAAAATTAATGATCAGCCAAAACCGCGCGGTAGACCTAAAAAAACGTTTAAGGTATTGATCGATACACATGAAGAAAATGAGAATGTTCAGATGCGTTATGTCAGTAATGATGAGTATAATCGTGTATATAAAAATTAGACGATTATATATTACATCATTAAAGATTTAAAATGGGACAACACAAATAAAAAATAAAATATGTAAATCATATTTGACTTTTTTATATTTGATTAAAATGTTTTACACCTTTGAACATTTAAAACACCGACATGAAATTAAAAATTTGCTCTTTATAAATATATATATATATATTAAATGTTTATTTCACTTGGTCCGTATTGTCACCCTTCTGGTAATTTGAAAAAATTAAATCTACGAAAACAATCACTACCGTTTGACTGGTTAATGTGTAACGGTAATCGTGGATTTGAATATGTTAATAACTTAATTAATACAAATTTTTCTAACTTTACTACTAATTTAATTTATAATCATAGAGGAAAAGTTATTTCAAAGGATTATGACTACGTTCAATTTTTTCATCATGACTTATTAAAAAATGTAAATGATAATATGGGAGATAAAGTAGAAGAAACTGAAGAAACATTAATTGAAGTCATGAATAAAAGAGGAAAAAGATTTATGGATATTATATCTAATGAAAATAATGAAGTTGTTTTTTTATATGCCTTACATCATACACAATTAATAAAAGATGGGTTAATTAATAACCAAAAATTATATCAAGATATGATAAAATTTGATACTAATTTAAATATTAAGTGTAATTTTAAAGTTTTAGTCTATTTATTTAATAATAATGAAGATTATAATTTAACTTTACCAGACGAAGTTGAAAATTTAAATAATTTTATATTTGATAAATATATTAGAAATCAAAATGTTTCTAGAGTATATGGAGACGTTAAAGACTTTAAACAATTACTTGAAAAAAATAAATTACTTAATTAAAAATATTTTTATATTATAATGCCTACGCATAAAAGTAGTGATTATAAATTATCAGCAGTTAAATATTATTTATCCCATTCTAAAAATCAAGTAGAAACTTGTAAAATATTCGGTTGTTCTGAAAGAAGTTTAATGAGATGCTACCAAGAATGTCACTATTGATCGGAAGAATGGTAAATGTGTTGGTTTTCCTCTGGTGTCGTCAATGGTGTCGTCAAATGATAAGATAAGTAGTCTTCAAAGTCGTGTGGTAGAATTCCAGCGGTCAAACGAGCGTGCGCCTACAGCGGATGAACTGAATGAAATGTATCCTGAGGTGTATGTGTAGGTGTGTGTAGGTAAGTGGTGTGTGTGTAGGTAAGTAAGTAAGGTAAGTAAAGTAAGTAAAGTAAGTAAAGTAAGTAAAGTAAGTAAAGTAAGTAAAGTAAGTAAAGTAAGTAAATATTTTTTAATGGTGATGATGGTATGTTGGTATATTGGTATATTGGTATGTTGGTATATTGGTATATTGGTATGATGGTATATTGGTATGATGGTATATTGGTATGATGGTATGTTGGTATGATGGTATGTTGGTATGATGGTATGATGGTGATGATGGTATGTTGGTATAAAAATAGTTCCGTTGAATACACAAAAAATAGTTCCGTTGAATACACAAAAAATAGTTCCGTTGAGCCAGTTGAACCGGATGAATATTTTGCTACCGATTTCTCGTTTTTGTTACCGATTTCTTGATCTATATAATTTAACGGTAGCCTTACACTATATAGTATAGTTCCGTTGAGCCAGTTGAATAGGCTGAATTTTT
>Ga0209302_10000541_pt1 | contig 22200 bp, 11 predicted proteins | sample ArcOceMetagenome_2_FD_187445 | JGI IMG/M metagenome (GOLD analysis project Ga0209302, IMG submission 187445) | Marine eukaryotic phytoplankton communities from Arctic Ocean - Arctic Ocean ARC135M Metagenome (SPAdes) (version 2) | ecosystem: Environmental > Aquatic > Marine > Oceanic | place... | reverse complement strand
GTGTGTGTGTGTGTGTACGCTACCGCGTGCGGGACGGTGTGGTAATTAAGTGTGTGCTCTCTAGAAGTCGCTATTAATACTCGGTCATAAAACCTCTTAACGAACTAGGCGCTCGTTTCCGACCAGACCGCGGTCGGTGCACCTGCACGGTGGACGCCCGAAGCGGAATTATCTACGACGCGTGGTTTCGTACCACGAAAATTACCTAAACAAAGCCGTAGGAGTCTACTGTCTAGGTGCCACCAGTACGCAGACTGAGTATAGGCTCAGTTGTACGGCCCTGGGCCATCGACACTCAGCCTCCCGCCCTGCCTCCTAGCCAGTGTCGATCGCATGGTCGATCGGCGAGACGCGAGCCCTGGCGGCTGCAGCGGTGTTCCTCTTCCTGGTGGCAGTTGACACGGAGGCTCGGCTGCCGGCCTCCTGCGTGGGGGGCGTCCAGCTTCTTGAGCAACTCGGCGTGCCATCCTGAGCAACGGCGGCCGATGCCACGGCGGCCGGTGCCACGACGACAGGCTCTGTTAAAAACCGAGATAAAGTATAGAGCCTCTCTTTTGACGGCTCTAACCTCTAGAGCCGAGCCTCCGGTTCGTGTGTTATGCTTCACTTTCCCTCTGGGTGCTGCACAGCAAGGATGCTTCTTCTGCCCCCGCGACGCTCGCGCCTTCCTTGCCCGAGCTAGATCGCATCTGTGAAACCCGTGTGTTTGTCTCGGCATGATGCTCGAATCGAATTCCGAAGGCCCGTTGCCCTCGTGCTCTCTGCTAACTAATGCCTCGCGCGGCATGGGCAAGCGAGACTACCCAGCACACGATGAACTACGGTAAGTTGTGGGGAAAACAGTTTGCCCTACTGCGTTGCGTCCCTGTCATTAGCCTGGTCGCTACTTAGAGGCCGTGCGAGGATACGCCAGCCGCGCCACAGCGCCAGCCAGCGGGTAAAGGCGCGCCCGCTCCGAGCCGCGTGCACGTGCGCGCCGTGCTCGCGCAGCCGCCAGAGTGCGTTCTTCGCCACTGTACGGTCGCGCCGCGCGGTCGCCGTGGTCGCTGCACACGCGCGCTGCTCGCACCGGACGCGCAGCCAGGCTCTCCGCGCGCGCCAGGCGCGGAGCGCCGTGCGCGTCGCTGCGAGCGAAGACGCGGCGGCCGCCATCAGTGCGCGGCCGCTGTCGGTGGAGCGGCGCAGGCGGTGGGCGGCCAGGGCGGCGAGCCAAGAGGTGCACGCAGCGCGCAGCGCGCGCACACGCCCGCTGCGCCGCGCCACGTCATGGAAGGCGTGGCGAGCCGCCTCCAGAGCCCAGGCATGCAGCCGCGCACGGCACAGCGCGCGAGAGGCGTGGACGGCGCCGCGCTCGAGCGCGCCGCTTCGAAGCCGCTGCGCCGTCGCGGCCGCCGCCACTACCCTCACCGCACGCCACAGCGCCTCTCGCCGCGCGTGTGCCACCGCCGCAGCCGCCAGCGCGTCATCCGCTGGCGCGCACGACCACCGCCGCACCGCCCGACGCGCCCGGTGCGTGTCCGCCGCAGACAACCCCGCAGCAGTTTGGGCCACCGCTGCCCCGCGCGCCCGCCAGCGCGCCACACCGCGCAACAGCCGCGCACGCTCGCACCGCCCCGCCGCCGCCACCCGCAGATGCCTCACCTCCAGCAGCCGCGACCGCAGTACCGCCGCCGCACGCCCCAGTCGCTGCCGCCGTGCCGCCTCCAGATGCACTGCACACCGCCGCCCCAGCCACCACACCCTCACCCACCTCGCCAGGGCCCTTCCAGCCGAAAGCCGCCACGCCGCCAAACCCACGTCCACCAAGCACCACGCCGCCGCCCGCCCCGACGCCGTGCGCTCCGAAGAGGCTCCGCCCAACTGCAAAGCTCCCACCGCCGCAACGCTGTCCACCGTCGCCGTCTCTCGCTGATGCCGCCACGCCGCCGCCCAGCGCTCAAAGCCCCAACGCGCAGCCGAGCGCAGCCGCACAGCCCCCGCCACTGCCGCACGCCTTGGCCGCCACTGCCGCCACGCACTACGCACAGCCGCACGGCGACTGTGCACCGCCGCCCGCCCTACTGCCTCGCTCTCGCGCCACGATCGGCGCCATCGCGCCACGCCGCCCGAAAGCCACACCCGCCGTGCGTGCCCGACAGCTAGCCTCCAAAGCTGCTCTCGCCGCCTCCGCCGCGCCGCCACTACCGCCCATGCTGCCAACGCCGCCCGCGTCGCCACCTCACGCCACCGTCCCGTCGCCGCGCCGTCCGCCTGCCCTTGCCAAGAGTGCAACGCCGAGTGCACCGCAGCCCACCGACGCCACCGACGCCACACGCCCTGCTGGTGCTGCACAGCCGCGGACCTGCCCACCGCCACCGCCGCCGCCCGCGTCGCCGCCCGCGCGGCCGCCCATCGCCGCCACCGAACCAGGACGCTTTGCCGATGCTGCACAGCCGCATGCCCCGCCGCATGCGCCGCCGCCACCACCCTCCACCGTGCCACGCTCCGCCGCAGCATGTGCAGCCGAGAGTGCGCGAGCGCTGCCACGCCGCGCCGATTGCATGCAGCGCCCCGCCCCGCTGCCTCCTGCCACGCCGCTAACGCGCCGCGCACCGCCAGCGCTTGACAAGCTTGCGCAGTGGGGCGTGGCCCAACGCACCCTCCCCATGCTCGCCACTGCGCCACGCACGCCAAGAGCAGCAGCTCCCGCCGCTCCGATGTGCTCCACGGCTGGCCCGGAAGGCCCCGCGCCACGCACGCGCGCAGCAGCTCGCGCCGCCGCAGGCTACGTGCCCGCCACCGCGCCACTGCCCTCTTGACGCACCGCCGCAGCGCGCCGCCGTGCCTTGCGGCAAAGGCGTGGGAGGCGGCGTGTACGGCGGCGTTGGTGCGTCGCGCGGCGGATGCGGCAGGCCTCGGCCGGATGGTGGCGGAGGCCCATGTGAGGAGGCCTCGCCGCAATAGGGCGGCGCCGCGTGCGGCCGAGCTCCAGCCAGCAGCGGCGGAGGTGCTATTGCGCCACGCGTGCAGCGTACGCCACCGTGTCGCCTGCGCAGCATGGCGCGACGCGAGCTGCGTGCGGCGCGCGGCGGCACAGGCGGCACTCGAGCGCACAACCCACCGGATGAGGGCACGCCGCGCGGCCGCCCGAAGTGCCCTGATAATCCACGCCATCAGAGCTGCGCGGCCAAGCGCAACCAGAGGCTGCCGCCGCCACGCAGCAATGGCGAGGCCCAGTGCGCGCCTCTGCCGCTCGCCGCGCCAAGACAGCGCTAGCATCGCGCCATGCAGGCGGAGTTGCCGCCGCTTCGCCCACCGCCGAACCGCACCGCGCTGCGCGCACGCCGCGGCGTGCCTCTCCGCCTGCCACCGATGCCACGCGCGCGCGCGCTGCCGGTGGTGTGCTGCCTCCCACCGCGACAACGCGCCGCGCACGCGCCGCAAACGGTGAGCGGGCGAGGTGGCGAGCGAGCCGAGGGCGCCTCCCCGCGCGCGACTGCCACGGCGGCCGGCGGCTAGGGTGTGCATCGCGCGCATCGCACGGCGGAGTTCTGCACTCTGGTACAGCTGTGCTGCCGCGAGGTCGCGCGCTCTCGCCTCGGCGCGCACGGCCCACGCTCGCAGCGCCGCGGCCAGCCGCCGCGTCGAGCGTTGCTGCGCCGCTGCCGCCGCTGCCACATGGCGGCATCGCCGCAGGCTGTCCTCTCGCGCCCACCGTTGCCACGCGTGCCTCGGCACGCGCCGCAAGCACGAGAGCCCCCTCTGCTGCCACCACCTGCTCGGCGAAGAAGTCAGCGCCGCCTGCCAGGCCCGCCACCGCGCCCACGCCGCCGCCATGCGGCTCCGCGCGCCCAGGCACGCGGCGGCGGCAGCAACCACCGCCAGCCCGCCGCCTTGTGCAAAACCACACGCGGCGTCCAGCCACGCCTGCATCGCCGTGCGCAGCCGGTAGCGCGTCATGTGGCGCGGGGCCCATCGAGCCGCGCGACACGCCACGCGCAGCGCTGTCACACCGCGCCGCAGCCGCAGCCGCGCCCCCCTAGCCGCGGTCGCGCCGTCGAGCACGGCGGAGCGATGCAACCGCGCGCCGCACACGCGCCACGCGACCCACGCCGCGAGCAGCCGGGTGGCACGGTGGCTCGCGGCGGTCACGCGGTCCGACGCGCGCCCCCGCGCCCGCACCGCCCACGCGCTGCAGCCACGCCGCAGTGCGCTGTGGCGTGCGCTGCGCACAGCTTGCGCGCCGAGCTGTTGGCTGCGCCCGAGGAGGAGGGCGCGGCGGCGCCAGCGTGCCACGCTGCGCACGCCCCTCGCGTGGTCGAGCCGCTCCGCCACGTGACGGCCCTGCGCCGCCATGCGACCCACTGCCGCCCAGAGCCGCCACCCCCGCGCCGTCAGCTCTACCAGCCTCGGGGTGGTACCCCCCGCGAGACGCGCCACCTCTGCGTGCCGCGCACCCACCGCCGCCGCCGCACGCGCCGTCGCGGTGCCGAGGCAATAGGATGTCCACGCCGCGTGCAGTCGGTGCCGCCGCACCGCTGCCGTCGTGTCGCGGCGCGCCGCCAGCTGCCACCACGCCCGCCAGCGGCGGCCGAGCGTCGATGAGCGGTGCTGCGCGGCGGCAGCCTTGGATAGGCACGCCACCGCCTCGCAACGCCGGCGGCGGGAGTGAGCGGCGTCGCGCCACGCAGCCCAGCCGTGCAGGCAGATGCACTGGGTAAGAAGGCGCTGCGAGGCGGCGCTCAAGCGGGCGGGAGCTGCAAGGAACGATGCGGAGGCGCGCCATTGGTCGAGCGCAGCTCGGCACCGTAGGGCCCAGCACTGCACGCGCGTGGAGCTGAAGGCGCGGCGAGAGGCAGCCCACGCGACGCACGACGCCAGCGCCCTGCGGAGCGCCCAGGTTAGGGCGAGGGACGCAAAGAGTCGGGAGGCAACTGCACGTTGGCCCGCGCACGACCAGGCCCGCCAGCCGCACCGCAGGCGGGCGTCGCAAGCGTGGACGGCGCCGCGCTCGAGCGCGCCGCTTCGAAGCCGCTGCGCCGTCGCGGCCGCCGCCACTACCCTCACCGCACGCCACAGCGCCTCTCGCCGCGCGTGTGCCACCGCCGCAGCCGCCAGCGCGTCATCCGCTGGCGCGCACGACCACCGCCGCACCGCCCGACGCGCCCGGTGCGTGTCCGCCGCAGACAACCCCGCAGCAGTTTGGGCCACCGCTGCCCCGCGCGCCCGCCAGCGCGCCACACCGCGCAACAGCCGCGCACGCTCGCACCGCCCCGCCGCCGCCACCCGCAGATGCCTCACCTCCAGCAGCCGCGACCGCAGTACCGCCGCCGCACGCCCCAGTCGCTGCCGCCGTGCCGCCTCCAGATGCACTGCACACCGCCGCCCCAGCCACCACACCCTCACCCACCTCGCCAGGGCCCTTCCAGCCGAAAGCCGCCACGCCGCCAAACCCACGTCCACCAAGCACCACGCCGCCGCCCGCCCCGACGCCGTGCGCTCCGAAGAGGCTCCGCCCAACTGCAAAGCTCCCACCGCCGCAACGCTGTCCACCGTCGCCGTCTCTCGCTGATGCCGCCACGCCGCCGCCCAGCGCTCAAAGCCCCAACGCGCAGCCGAGCGCAGCCGCACAGCCCCCGCCACTGCCGCACGCCTTGGCCGCCACTGCCGCCACGCACTACGCACAGCCGCACGGCGACTGTGCACCGCCGCCCGCCCTACTGCCTCGCTCTCGCGCCACGATCGGCGCCATCGCGCCACGCCGCCCGAAAGCCACACCCGCCGTGCGTGCCCGACAGCTAGCCTCCAAAGCTGCTCTCGCCGCCTCCGCCGCGCCGCCACTACCGCCCATGCTGCCAACGCCGCCCGCGTCGCCACCTCACGCCACCGTCCCGTCGCCGCGCCGTCCGCCTGCCCTTGCCAAGAGTGCAACGCCGAGTGCACCGCAGCCCACCGACGCCACCGACGCCACACGCCCTGCTGGTGCTGCACAGCCGCGGACCTGCCCACCGCCACCGCCGCCGCCCGCGTCGCCGCCCGCGCGGCCGCCCATCGCCGCCACCGAACCAGGACGCTTTGCCGATGCTGCACAGCCGCATGCCCCGCCGCATGCGCCGCCGCCACCACCCTCCACCGTGCCACGCTCCGCCGTAAGCTACATCGCTGCTGCTGCGCCACAGATAGTTCCGCCGCCCGCCTGCGCCGCCACCAGTGCTGCAGCCCGCGCAGCCCCCGCTTCCGCTCGCTGCTCGCAGCGTGGGCTGTTGCCTGTGCTTGCCTCGCCGCGCCCTCCGCCCACCTCGCTGCGCCGCGCCGCCACCGCTGTAGCCCGTGTAGCCGAGAGTATGCGTCGCCCCACCACGCTGCCTCCCGCCACGCGGCGCCCCGCCGCGCGGACTGCGCGAGGCCGCGGCGCCACTGCGCCAACCCCCCTGCCTGCCGACGCGCCGCTACTGAAACGGCTGCGCTACGCCGGCGAGTGCTCCGCATCGCCGTCTCCCGCCATACCGCCAGCGCGCCGTGCGCCACAAGCGACCGCGCCTGCGCCGCGCGCCGCCATTCGAGCGCCTGCTCGAGTATCGCGTCCCACGCAGCGCGCATGAGGCGGGGCGCCGCCACATCCGCCTCCCGCCTCGTGCTTCTAAGGAGGAGCCCCTCTAGCCACTCCGCTGTCCGCGCGCGCTCTTGCGCCGCGCTCCGCCACGCGTGGTGGGCGGCATGTACGCGGCGGCGCCTGCCGCGCACTGCGCCATGCGCCGCCACCTGCGAGGCAAAAGTGGCGACTGGGGCGGCTGGCGGAGGGCTGGGCGCGGGAAGGGCTGGAGGTTAGCAGGGGTGGTGGGATGGGGAGGGGAATTGCGGACACCTGCTGCCACGCACGGTGGTAGGCCAGCTGGACGAAGGCCTCCCGCTGCTGCCTCGCCGCTGGCGCCGCCTCCCGCCGCGCCCTCGCCGCCAGCGCGCCGGCGTGCCACGTCCACATCGCATCGCGCCTCCGCCGGGCGTGGCTCGCCAGCTGCTGCCGCCGTTGCTGCGCGCGCTGCGCCCACGTCGCCCACACCCGCCGCGCCGCCCGTCGCCGTGCTGCCGCCGCGCCCGCCGCCAGCACCGCCGTGTGGTGCCGCCGGATCGACCTGGTGTGCAGCAGCCGAGCACCCCACGCCCGGAGCGCGGTGGTCACGGCCATGGAGCGCAGGTGCGCTCGCAAGCGCGCCTCCGCCTCGCCGCGCCCGCGCCGCGCCCGCGTGCTACCCGCCCAGCACGCCCACGCCGCCGCCACCGCCGCCTGCCTTGCCGCCCAGCGCAGCCGCCGCACGCGCGTGGCGCGCGTCGCGAGGCCCACCAGCGCGCTCAGCCCGCGGCGGCACGCCGCGCTCTCGGCGCAGCGGCGCGGCATCACGCGCGTGCGCTGGTTTTGCTTGGCAGCCGACTTGCACCGCCGCAGCGCGCGGAGCAACCGCACACGGCGCACGAGCGCGAGGTGGTGCACAATGTCAACGAGATGGCCGTGCTCGAGGGCGCGCGCATGATGCACGCATGCGGCGCCGCGCCGCCAGGCATGCAGTGCGCCGACGAGGCGGCGCAACTTCGCCGCACAGCGCAGGCGGGCAACGGCGAGGCCGCGGGCTGCTATCGCGAGCAGTTGTGCCCAAGCAGCACGCAGGCCCGGCCGCCGGCCCGCGATAGCAGCCCGCTCCCGCCACGCTGCGCCTTGCGTTGCCTTGAGCTGGCCTCGCCACTGCTCAAGCGCAGCACGCAAGAGGCGATGTGCCCGCACACCGCACCACACGTGCACGGCCGCCGCCGCACGCCACCTCAACAGGGCGGTGGCTGCATCACGCACGCGGCATGCGGTGGCGCAGACCTCCGCCGCGGAGGTGTGCGCCTGCTGCCGTCTGCTCGTGAGGCGCTGCGAGTGGACGGTACGCCAGCCGCGCCGGAGCAGGCTGCGGCGCGACCACGCCTGGAGCTCGGGCATACTGCGAGCGACGACGGCCACCTCACGAATGCGGTCTGCAATTGCCGACTGCAGGGCGCGCTGGTCGCGAGTGCTCGTGACCACTTGACTGCTCGTGGCCGCGTGTGCAGACCTAGGCTCGACACGCCTGTTTACAAGCTCCTGCAACGGCTCCTTCTGGTGGTTGGCCCGCCAGCGCTTGACGGCCGCGCCCAGCCGCATGTTAGGGAGGCAGACCAGCGGCTGATCGTCCTCCTCGATCAGCTGCTGGTCGTGGTCGTATGAGAGGAGATCCTGCGTGAGCAGTTGCGCCAACGACAGCTTGAGCTCGTCTACGACCACGCCGACGACGATCTCAGCCATGTTGCACTTCAGCCGTGGCCGGTTCCTGGTCGAGGCGCACCCTGTTGAACTTTGCGCCGCGAGTGAATCAGCCAACCTCCCTGCTGATAGAGATAACCCAACAATCTGATCTTATCTTACTTACTGATCAATTAAACCTTCACTTCCGTGAATACCACGTTCACAATAAGACCGTACTATAGGGCGGCCGTCACACAAAGTCAACCGTGGCGAGTGCGGTCGAGAGGGACCGCAGATCCCTGAGGATGTAGGCGAGCGCCTCCCAGAAGCCGGTCTCGATGTACTCGACACCGTGCTTGGCCGCGAGGGCGCGCACGCGCGGCGCGACGGCGTGCAGCTGGTGGCGCGGCAGCTGCGGGAAGAGGTGGTGCTCGATCTGCATCTCGAGGCCGCCGTGGAACCAGTGCGAGTACCATTGGCTCGAGAGGTTGCGCGTGGCGGCGAGCTGCGCCTTGAAGAGGCCGAGCGCGCGCTCCTCGGGCGGCGTGAGCTGCTCTGTGCTCAGGTGCGAGAGCAGCAGCTGGATGTGCAGCACCCCTACGGCGCAGTAGTGCACCAGCCAGAAGACGAAGCGCTCGCGCGTGCTCGAGAAGGCGAAGGTCATCAGCGCCGCGTACCACAGCCAGTGCGCGCCCATCGCCAATAAATCGCGGCCGTGGCGCCCCTTGATCGCAAAGGCCCACGAGATGCCGATGAAGTTGAAGCGGGAGATGAGGAAGATGAGCGGCAAAAAGGTAATGTGCTGCACGCGCGTCAGCAGCTTGACGCCCCCCCAGAGCAGCTTGCGCGCGCGCGGCGACACCGGCAGCTCGGTCTTCCACAGCGGCACCTCCTTGAGCGACTGCAGCCAGATGGGGAAGTAGAAGAACTGCGGGTCGGCGTGCGGCCGCAGCGTGTAAGAGTGGTGCTCCGAGTGCTCCTTGAGCCACATCTGCACCGAGATGCCCAGCAGCAGGCCCGCGTTGAGCTGGCCGAGCTGCTCGCGGGCGCGCGTGTCGCCGCGCCGCGCGCAAACGCCGTTGTGCATCGCGTCGTGCGCCAGGAAGGCCGCCTGCTGCAGCCCGATGCCCAGCAGTACGGGCGCCAGCCCGAGGCGCATGGCGTCGCCCTCGCAGCACGCGAGGAGGCCGAGCGCGCCTCCCAGAAAGGCGAAGATGGTCACCTGCTTGAGCGCGAAGTAGGAGGCGCGCGGCTCGAAGGCGCCCTCCTCCCACAGCTGCCGCCGCAGCTCGCGGTACTCGAGGGTGCACGGGTCGGCCGCCGCCGCGGCCGACGCGGCGATGTCAGAGGCGGAGCAGGGGTCATGGAGCAGGCCGTGGTGCAGCGACGGCTGCACCACGACGTCGCTGCCGACTGCAGCGTCGGCGTCGGCGTCGGCGTCGGCGTCGGCGTTCGCGGCGGTCGCGGCGGCCGAGCTCGCGGCGTCGGCGCCGGCGCTGGCAGGCGCGTCGTCGGGCGCGTCGTCGACCAGGCGGCCGATGAGGAAGGGGCGGAGGCGCGGCGCGACCGCTGCGCTGTGGAAGAGCTCGAATTGGTCGGTGGCGTCGATGCCGGCGTACTCGAGGATGACGACACCGCCCGGGTGGCGGCGGTGGAAGGTGGTCACGTCGTAGACGCCGCCGTGCACGGCGAGCCACATGTCGTCGACGGTGCAGTGGCGGCTCATCTCGGTGCGCGAGATGTCGCGCGTGGCGCGCGCCGCGATGGCGGGCACCGTCACGTCGAGCGGCGGCGGCGCCGCGGCGGGCTTGTCGGGCTTGGCCCGCGGTGAGCCGATGCGCGTGAGCGGGCCGGGGACCGGGATGTTGAAGATGGTGAGCCGGCCGGAGCGCCAGGTGAGCACCTTCCACGCGACGATCTGCAGCCACGCACAGCCGAGCGCCAGCTCGATGGACTGGCGCACGGTCATCTGCACAGCCTGGCTCGGCCGCTCGACGATCCACAGCCAGAGCACGGCGAAGTGCATCTGGATGAGCTCCGAGAGCAGGACGACCCCGCAGAAGCACAGCAGCGAGCACAGGAGGACGGCGCGCACCGACTCGGTGAGGCTCCACGTGGCCCAGGTGAGCGCCAGCGTGCCGAGCAGCTCGGCAGCCGTGCGCACGGGGAAGGCTACCCAGTAGAAGCGCGCGCGGCTGATCCGTGCCTGGATGACGCGGCCCACCTTGCGCGTGCCCGCGTGCCGCAGGAAGAGCCGCCCCGCGACGTGCATGAAGCCCGCGCCCGCCGTGCCGAGCAGCAGCTGCTCGCCGAGCGAGACCTCGCGCCCCAGCAGCAGCGGCGCCTGGGTGAACACCGTGTGCAACCCGACGACGATGGAGTAGGCGCACACGCACAGCGGCACCATCCACGCCGAACGGTCCTCGCCCTGCCCCTCGCTCGGCGCGAAGAGCTCGCCCACGAGGCAGACCACCATGCCGGAGAAGGCGCCCGCCTGCACGGCGAGGGTGAGCGAGTGCGACGTGTACACGCCGAGGGTGATGCCGACGAACGAGCAGGCCTCGGTAGCGGAGCGGAGCGGGTAGTTGCGCCAGTTGGCCAGCGTCCCGCCGGGGGACATCCGCCCCTCGATCAGCAGCCCCGCGCGCCGCGTCGGCGGCCACGCGGCGAGGAGCTTGGCCGTCAGGAGGAGGACGCTACCAGTCAGGCCGGAGAGGAGGCCCGCGAGGGCGATGTCCTGCACGTGGGCATATATGCTGTTGAGGATGCCGTAGCCGTAGAGACAGAGCAGGAAGGAGGACCCCGACGCCTTGTACTGGCTCTCCAGAGCGGTGTCGCCCCACACCCGCCTCAGCTTCTCCTCGACGGTGCGGTACCGCATCGTCGCCATCTCGCCAAAGAGAACCACGAACCAGCTGGAGACAGTGGCGCACAGGAGCGCGAGGGGCCAGTTGCCCGTAGCATCGGCGGTAAGCCAGCACACGCACAGCCAGGTGCCGGTCTCCACGAACGAGCGCAGCGTCTCCTCCTCCCAGTTTTGCGGCGCGTGTTTGATCCGGTCGACGAGAATGCGGCCGTGGTTGCGGGTCGGACCGAAGGTCAGGAGCGCGTTGGAGAGCACGACGAAGAACACGGAGGCCAGGGCCGATAGCGCGATCTTCTCGAGGTCAGGCAGCGTGTTGATGTGTGAGACAGTCTGCATAGTGAGCAGGATGCCTCCCACGGCGCAGACGCCAGTGAGCACCATGGCGCCCGGCCCGCAGGACCCGCTGCCGGAGGGATCACTCTGGCCCTCCCCCTTCACGAATCGGCGCGGCGGAGTCGCGGGAAGAACCCGGTCCAGAACGCCTTGAACGGCGGCCATAACGCCAGGGAAGGTGCGCACCGCGATTTGGATTCGTGAACAATCGTCCACCTTTTACAACCGCCGGGGGGGATATGGCGATATGCGCCTCCGATTGCCGCATTTTTTAATCAAAATTCTTCCCCCCCCCCCCACCGCCACACAAACAACCAAATCTGACCGTTGCGCGTTTGTCGGATGTGTATGACTCCCGGGTATGACTCCTGACGGGTAGTTATCGTTGTAGGATGGACCAAAGCACCAAACCATACGAACGAGGAACGACCACAGCAACACGGGCACGGCAACGCTGCTGGAGGAAGATAGATAGATTGTTGGGGTTCTATCTATCTATCTATCTGGAGGAAGGTGCTGAAATGGTCGAGCACCTCTAGGCCGGTTGTTGGCGCGTTCCCCATTTGTGGGATGGGGACGCGTGTGCGGTCTGAGCGAGCGCTTGCGCTGCTGCTGCTCTGCTGCTCCTGCTCGCCTCACGCCGAGGCGCTGCTCGCGGCGGCCGTCTTGCCGCAGCTCAGCCGTGGAAGGGCGGCTCTGCTGACCACGAGACGGCTCCCCCACCCCACTGCAGTGAGCCAAGCCGCAGCCGTCGTGGCAGCTCCCACGAATGGCACCGGCGGCAGCGACGGCGGGCTGCTCCTCATGACTTCGTACGAGGCGACGATCCGCCTGCTCCTGGACGAGATCGCGGCCACCACGGCCGGCGACCAGATCTTCCTGCAGCTCTACCTCCTGGAGGGCGGCGCCTCGTCTGAGGCCGTTCTCGCCGCGCTCGAGGAGGCGGGCGCGCGGCGCGGCGTGCGCGTCACTTTTGTGCTCGACGTGTCGTACGTCTCGATGCTCTCTCGCCTCACCGAGAAGACCACCACGCTCATCCCGCGGGTCGAGGATCTGGCGACGACGCAGCCCGCTTGGTGCAGCTGCACCTACGGGAGCAAGCCCGACCATAGCAAGTACGCGCTCTTCTTGCGCGGCGAGGGCGGCGAGGGCGGAGGCTCCTCGGCCCTCCTCGGGGGGATGAACATCGGCGACCGGTTCAGCGCGTGGCGCGACTTCGTCGTGCGCCTGCCCTCGCCGTTTGCCGAGGAGCTACAGGCCTCGCTCGGCCTCGAGATGGCGGCGAGCTCCGCCGAGGGAGGTAAGGGGCGGGCCGAGGCGATCGCCGTGGTTACGCCGCTCACCGCCGCCGTCATCTTCGTCACCCTCGGCACCTTCGCCCTGGCGCCGCCGCTCGCCGCCGCCGCCGCCACCACCTCCGCGCCCAGCGCCACCGTCGCCGCCTTGTACGCCGCCGTCGCCGCGGCTGCGGTGGCCTCGGCCGCCCGTGGCGTCGCCGCCCCCCTGACGGTCGCCATGTCGTCGCTGTTCGCCGCGCTCTCCGCTGCGCCACTCCTCGTGGCCGCGGGCACCCTCGCGCCCGGGGCCGATGCCACCTCCGTCGGCGTCGCCTTCGCGGCGGCGGCCGCCCTCGCGGCCCTCTTCTCCGCCACCCTTGGCGCCGCCTCGAGCCGAGGCCGCTACGACTTCTCGCCCTCGCGCGAGCTGGCCGCCCTCGCGCGTGCCGCCACGTACGACCGCAGCGCCCTAGGCGACGCGCTCGCGCCGCTCCGCGCGCCGGCGCTACCGTCGGACCGCCCGTTTGCGCCGCCGCGCGCCGCCGCCGCCGCCGCCGCGCCGGCGGAGGCGGGCGAGCCGCGCGAGCGCAGATATCTCGACGCGCTCTCCGTCGAGGCGGAGGTCTGCTCGCTCGGAGAGAGTGCGTACCTCGACTGCTCGCCCGTGCAGTTCTGCGCCAACCGGCGCGCGCTCGATCGTTACGAGATCGAGCCTGCCTTCCGCGCGCTCTTCGCCGACGAAACCCTCACGCACTACCGCGTCGCGATGGCCTATCTGGGGCCGCGCTGGGGCACCGAGCTGGTCGAGCTCGCCCTGCGCCGCGGCGCGCACGTCGAGCTGCTGCTGCCCGCCCGCGCCAACGTCTACGCCCACGCCAACCTGCTCGCGGCGCAGCGGCTGCTCGACGGCAACTGGCCCAACCTGCGGCTGCGGCTCGACCCAGAGATGATGCACGCCAAGGCGACGCTCGCACGCGACGCCGACGGCCGCATGACCGCCTTCCTCGGCTCGGCCAACCTCGTGCGCGGCAGCATGAACCTGCCCGTGTGGCTCCGCCTGCTTCCCTTCGACGAGCTCAACGTGCTCGTGCGTGACCCTGCCTTCTGTGAGCGGCTCGACGGCGCGATGGACGAGCTCTTCGAGCGCGCGCCGCCTGTCGAGCCGGCGCAGCGGCTGGTCGCGGCGTCGGACTGGTATAGCGCGCGGTCTGCGTGGCTGGACGAGCTGTGGCAGTAAACTGTAAATGTTAAGTACTGTGTTTGCATCTCGAGCAATGTCCAATGATATTGATACGCGACTTTGGTAACTCTCTCTATCTCTCTAGATATCAACCCGTCACGCGTCAGGAGTCATCGCATACCAGTTACCACAACTCCCTTTTTTGCGCGGTATTGTTACCATTTTCTATCATATACCCCGCGTGCTCGTGCTGTGTCCTCCGCCTTGGTTCAGAACTGGTTCTCAGAAGCTCGAAAGCCAAGGCGCAAGGGCTTAGGGCTGAGGCGAGGGAGAGAGATCAGAGATGGAAAGGAGGGTGTTAACTGTGATATGTGATAACCACAGGGCCCCGCAGGCGGGGCGTAATAAGGGGGTAGTGGAGAGGGGGTACCCACAATCCTAAAGCCGCGTACCAACGCGCAAAGGAGCACATGGTCACATATGGGTTCACATATGATTCGCAACCGATATATCTGTTGGCGAGAGTTCGTCCTTAGATAGCAGCGTGTGACCACGGTGTGATTCTAATTAATTCAGTTCAGTTCGTCCTCGGGTCCGCGCCTATACCATATATAGTCTGCGCTGGAGGGAGAGAAGAGGAGCTGCTGCTTGGGGTTCTGTTAAGGCTCTGTCTGCTGCACATTCCCCCGCTCCAAGGAAGGCGGTAAGGGCATGTAGCAAGCTGCATTCGTTCGCATGAATCCAGAACGAGAAGTGCGTGGGCGGCTTGCGGGCTGGTGCCGGCACCTCAGTTGACGACCTTGGCCTTCCCTGGCGTCGTATGGCCGCCGTTCAAGGAAGGCATTCTGGACCGGGTTCTTCCGCGTAAGATAAGATATAAGATTGTTTGGGTTTCACGTTAGTTTCACGACGCTACACGACTCACGACGCTACGCGATTCCGCGATGCCTGGGCCCCTCACACCCAGACACAAAGGCACGGTGAACTGACGATGATGATACGCCCCTACAAACCTAGGGACTCGGCCCGGTCGGCGCTGCTGGACTGCAGTACGTAACCGACGATCCGGGCCTCGCCGCGCACCCCCGAAGGGTACTACGCGGCCCTGCGGCCCCTGACTGGCGCGGCGAAATACGCGTGGGGTGCACGAGCATCTCTTATCTTATCTTATCGGGTTCTTCCCGCGAACGCGCCGTTGGTTTTTTATCAGGTGCAGAGGTGCAGTCTGCGTTGCAGTTTTGGTTTTTACGAAGGCTGCAGAACGTTCACGTAGAGCGCTCTTCGGTTAGCGGAGGCAGTGAACACCAAGCGGCCGGCTGCCTTGGAGGTCTAAGCTAGACCCTGGCACGCATCGAGCTGGCAAAAGACCGGCGCGCAGACCTTACACCTCGAGTAGAGAGCGGTAAGCTCGCGCAGCAGCCGCAGAATCATGACGAACTGGAGCACTGTGAAGGGAGCAATGGATCGGCTGGGCGAGGGCGATCTGAGTGCAGCTGTTCCCACGGACAATGATGTCCAATCCGTCCAATCGCTCTTCGACCATTTCCGCCAAGCCCTCACGGGTGTCGTTGAAACCTCGCTCTCGACCCTGGTGGATGACGAGTGGGTGCGCACAACGATCAGCACAGCGCTTACGGTGAAATTGCAGAGCGAGGCGGACCAGATGGCGATCGCCACGGTGGACGAACTCCGCCATCAGTTCAGGCGACAAAATGAGACCTCGACGGTGAAGATCAAAGACGCTCGACGCTCGTCGGCAATCAGGAATGAGACTCAGAAGGTGGAGCTCAAAGCACAAATGGACCAAATGCTCGTGCAGCGAGAGAAAGAGGCGCAAGCAAGGTACGCCACCGAGCTCAAAGAGAGTCAAGACGAGGCCGAAAGGTTAAGGAAAAGCCTCGAAGGCTCGCTGATGCAGCAGCTCGCGTCGAAGGCAGCACTGCAGAAGGCCAGGAAGGAGGCGGATGCACTGAAGATACAGGTGTCCGAGTACGCGCGCTCGATAGAGAAGCTCGAAGCGAATCAGGGTGCCGTTGATGAGCTCGAGGGCATGAAGAGGGCACTGCTAGCCGAAGTTGCGGCGGTACGATGCCTTCCCGAACCTCTGGCCACGGCTGCCCGCTTACCACGGGCGTTGCTCTGCACAGGTGAAACGGGAGATGCGCAAGCAGATCGATTCCGTGAATGCTGAGCTGAATCAGCAGATCGACACAGTGCAAACGGAGCTGAAGCAGGTTCACAACGAGATCAAGACAGAGACCGTCAAGGTTCAGCCCGAGAAGAAGGCGGGAGGAGATAAAATAGACTGCAAGGCGCTCCTGCAAGAGCTCATGGCACTCATGTGGACGGAGGTCAACGGGGCCCGCCAGGCGGCCAAGGACCAGCGCGAGATGCTCATGGCGCTGAAGGAGGCGATGGCGGAGCTGAAGGCTGAGAATGAGCAGATGCGACAGGCGGCTACTGACAGCAGGCAGATGCTGAAAGAGGCCATGAAGGAGGCGGAAGATGCCAGAAGCTCAACGATTAAGGTGACGCGCAGGGCGGAGGCTGCCGAGAAGCAGATGGCCGACTTCAAGAGAGAGCTGGAGCTTGAGAAAGAAAGAGCTGCGAGCGCCGGGGCCCTGGGAGAGCAGCTGGCAGACCTGCAGAGGGAGAGGGATAGCCTCGCGAGCCGGCAGGCGGAACTAGAGGCGCAGCTTGCTGCTGCGATAGCCGAACGCGACGAGGCGGTGGCGAAGCTCGACGCCTATAAGGGTTCCCAGCAGGAGCTCGAGGACATGAGGAAGACGCTGGAAGCCGAAATGGAGGCGGTACGGAGCCTTCCTCGAACCCCCTGCCACGGCCGCGCGCTTACCACGGGCGTTGCTCTGCACAGTTGAAGCGGGAGATGCGCAAGCAGATCGGGGAGGTGCAGTCAGAGCTCAACCAGCAGATCGACATGGTGACGTCGGAGCTGAAGCAAGTTGAGGGCGAGATCAAGACAGAGACGGGCAAGGTCCAGCCTGAGAGGAGGGCGGGCAGAGGGAAGGGCGACTGCAAGGCACTCCTGCAAGAGCTCATGAGACTCATGTGGCAGGAGATCAACGCGGCGCGCCAGGCGGTCAAGGACGAGCGCGCGCGAAGCGGGTCGAATGTCACTGAGATCGCGTCGCTCAAGGTGAAGATTGATTCTCTAGAGGAGAGCATGCGCCTACTCCAGGAGCAACTTGTTGTGTCGGAGAGGGAGCGAGATCACTTTAAAGAGAGGCTCGAGATAGCGAGCACGGACATGGCCGGGCACATGAAGGCAGAGAAGCAGCGGCTGGAGGGGCTGATCGTCGCGGTGTGCTGCTGACCCGCCAGACACCCGCCAGACTCGCTGTGCCACGCTGCACCTCTCCCTGCACCTCTCCCTGCACCACTCCCTGCACCACTCCCTGCACCACTCCCTGCACCTCTCTCTGCACCTTCTCCCTGCACCTTCTCCCTCTCGTGCTGCAGGCACGCGAACACGCAGCACAGTGGGAGCAAAAGGTGGCGGACATGAAAGAAACCCTGGAGGAGCTCAGGAAGATTGCTCAGCAGCGTGAGCGCAAGCTGATTCTTTCAACCTACTCGCAGCTAGACGAGCTGACCGGGCATCTTGCGCGGCAGAAAGAGCAGCAGGTCAAGCCTGCCCGCTGCACCGCTCTGCACGTGCATGCCTTGCCCAGACGCGCATACGCACACACAGGCACACAGGCACACAGGCACACAGGCACACAGGCACACAGGCACACAGTCGGCGTAGATGCCTAGAGATGTGCGCACGACGCCACCTCCGCTCCGGCGCAGGTGCGCGACCTGGTCAACCTGATCGCCTTGAGGGAGAGCCAGATGGCGAGCAGCGCCGGCTGGTTCGAGGGCATGTCCGGTGCAAGCTCGTTTGAGGGGCGAATGAACCCGCCCGGAGCGCGGATGCATTCCAAGGACTTTGTGTCGAGGCCGCTCCGATCACAGGTCCCGATGCTCATTGGCGAAACCGCACCCCACGAGCCGCAGACCGGCATCCGCTACGCTCGCTCCCCTCCCCCGAGACCGCAGTCCGCCGTCCATGGTGGTTTGCTCCCTGACCATGGACGCGAAGGCACCTCCCTATCTCGCGGCCTTGCTCGCGGCGTGGTCCCAGGACTGAGTCCTAGGAGAATGTCGCCAAGGTCGCTGGATGCGCGACCGATCGTCGGCCAGAACGGAGACTTGGCGATGCAGCTGATGATCGTGCCGTCATCCCTTCGGCAGACCAACCCAGGGAGCTTGACAGCTATGTCGCCCAACGTTCGGCCGGCCACTGCGGGGAGCATGACTGCTAGGTCGCCCTCGAGCCCGCGGCCCGCTATGTTGCCCTTGACGGCTAGGTCGCCCACCGTTCGGGCAACCACTGCAGCATAATGTGGCACCGCAATCTACAGTCACGTTGTGCCGGCATTATTCACCCCCCCTTGAAAAGTTTTTGCCTGAAGTGAGAGAATTTAACCGGACACGAACGGGTTAAATATTTTGAAGAGGGTTTTGTGTGTTTTTAGGGCTAGAATTAAATATGAAATTAGGCTTTGAACATAATTTGGTTTGTTGACTTAATTTAATTTTTTGGTTAAATTTTGGTACTTAAACGATATTCAGATATTCACCAACCTGCCAGCACGGCGCGCGGTCTTGTCGCCATGACTGTGGCCATGGCCGTCTCGCTCCTGTTTAGCGGGTCGTGCTGGCTTGCCGCGCGGCCTTGCACGTGCACGCCCTTAGTGAGCCGGCCGGTGATGCGCGCAGCCGAGGACGACGACGCTGGCGCTCCAGATGCTCCCAGTGCTCCAGATGCAACGTTCACGGCTGGCATCAAGGCCTTCATCGCGTCAGACGAGGTGCAGCTGGCACTGACGACCGAGTGGCCAGACTCAGTGGATGGTGCCATGGAGGACGCTATGGAGGGCTCTGCAGAGGGCAGCGACGACGACGGCGAGGACGGCGGCGAGGATGCGGCGGGTGGCGGCGGCGAGGATAGTGCAGTTGGCGGCGCAGACACGCCCATCTCTCCCACCGCCGCGATGCTCGCCGCACTGTTGGATGCGGATGCATCCTCACCTCTGCCGACCGCTGCGACCGCGGTGGCCGCGTGGTTTGCGCACGGGCACGCCCGGGGTGAGCTCAAACTTGGCCTGCTGCCGTTTCTGCTGGAGCACGCGATGCTTCCCGGGGAGAGACGGGGCGTGTTTCTCTTCGACGACAGCTTGCGGGAGTGCGTGGCTGCGGCATATGCCAGCCACAGCTGCGTTGGCGGCCTGCTGTTCAACCCAGACGGAAACCACTATGAGCTGACGCCGCTACTGCGCATCGAGGAGATCAAGCAAGGTCCTGAGTGCACCTGGGTGCAACTGGCTGCGGTGGGCCGCTGCAAGATCAGCAGTGTGCGCAGGAACAAGCTGCACGGGTTCAGGCTGGCGATCGTCTCGCCGTACAGCGACGAGGGCGGTGCGGCCAAGCCTAGCCCCAGCCTCGAGGCGGTGCACGCCGAAGTCGCATCCCAACGCCGCCAGTTGGCCAAGGACCTCACGGCCGCCAACGAGTTTGACAGCGGCACCTGGGTCTCGCAGGGCCGCGAGGCGCCGCTGGGTGAATATCAGGGCGGCGAGGCGGGCGGCAACGAGTACATCTTCGTGGGCGCCGACTCTGGGCGCGCGTGCTTCGGCGTGTACGATAGCTATGAAGCGATGGAGGAGAGCGATGGAGGAGAGCTCTGCGAGCATGTCTATGTCGGGCTGCCATGGGAAAGGCCCACTGCCATGGGCTGCTGCTACTTCAACGCACGAGACGTAACTGGCCGCCATTCGAACCTGGGACCCACTGACCTGCAGATAGGCTGCAGGTATGCGGCTGACCCTGCAGGCTGACCCGTGCTCGCGCCGTGCTCTGTCAGCTCGGCGAGCTCGACGACGCTGAGAATGGTGCTTCGCTGGCCGAGCTGGTCAATACGCGGCGAGCCGTGCTCACCAGTGGTGCCGAGCATGGGCTTCTGGAGCTTGGGATCGACGCGTGGGGCGTGGCGAGTGAAGAGGAGGCGCACCTCCAGCTCTCGTCATTCGCGGCGGCGGCAACCCTTAGCCCAATGGACAGAGCGCAGGCGTTGCTCATGAAGGATACGACGCAGCGGCAGGAGTTCGCGCAGGAGGCACTGGCCCAGCAGCAAAACCTGCTCGCTGGTCTACTGACGGCAGCGGGTCCGCTGGACGTTGACGACGCAAGCAGGGGGTAATTGTGGGGCGATCCATCCGGCCGGCAAAATAAACGGTTGAGGGTGTGTCGGTCGGTATTATTTATAAAGTCGGGAGAGATTCCGGACTCCGGAGGTCCGGCTCAGAGGTGAGAGTGTGTACACAGGGTTTCACGGCCCAATAAGTATAAAATTCACCGCGCGATAAAGGCCGTAAAGCGCTGACCGTATAAGGAGAGCGCGAGATCAATCGAATGAGCATCCCATATTATGGCAATACTTACGCCCCTCCAGAGTGAAGCTTGACGTAAAGTCACGGCGCGGGGTGGAAGCGTGTTTTGAGGCCCCAATGCACCTCTCTAACTATAAGGGCAGAAAAAAAAAAAAAAGTTACCGGCGCGGATCGTCGTATACATGGCGATGGGGTATGTTCGCGCGCACTTCGGACCCGGTTCCGAGAGGCACACCAAAAAACCGCGAGTCTTAGTCTAGACTTTCGAGCAAAAGACCTCGAAAGACCCATGCTGCAAGTTGCTCAAATCATGTACCCTTTACCGATACCGTGTACGGTGTAGTCACACTATATAAAGTCACACGTCCCCGACGCCGTGTGTGCAGCTGTGGGTGTTACACAGGATGGTAAAGACGAGCTGGGCATCTGCAGCTAAGTGGAAAACTGCACTTTCCACTCGTGGCTGCTTCGGCCGCTCGCCTCGGGGCGACGTCACCGACACACGTCACAAACGACTACCGTTTGGTACCAGCGACTCTATTTAGAACGACTCCTGTACGGTAGAGACGGGGTGTGCAACGCCGCAATGGTAGCACGGTGCTGCGGTCACAAGAGCACGCAGTCGTCGTCTTTGTTGCTTTGTTGCCTCCCACCAATATCAGCGTACGGCTGCTGCTTGAGCCTGCAGGCTCGCACGTGCTGGAGGAATCGGTCTGCGTGGTTGGGCGCGAGCTTGAGCCGCGCGGCCAGCGTGTCCAGTGCCTCGCCGTCCATCTCGACGATCTCTTGCCAGTCGTCGTACCCACACTGGTCGCACGCGCGCTGGTAGCGCTCGAGCTTGAGCTCTAGCAGCACCTTGCTCAGCTCGACGACCTCTGTCTTGGCAGGCGATTTCGGCACCAGCGCCGACCCCTCGCGGTCCGAAGGATCCGGCGCCTCCATGGCATCAGCGTGCTCATCCTCCGCGCTTACCCTGCCGTAGAAACCTCCAGGGTTTGCGAGCTCTCGCTGCCGCTCGCGTCGCTTCTTCGCAGCCGCCATGAGGAAAACGCAAATCATAACGCCGCCCATGAAGAAGGCGGTGTGCCAGAACAAGGCCATGAGGGCATCAGCCGTTGGCATCCCAGGCGCATCGTCTCTGCCGCTGTGCCGTCTGCCTCGGCCCATGTCCACGGGGCACGGCCCAACGACGCAGAGGCCTCTGTGGACACGGTGTCGCGAAGAAGTCGAAAGCGCTGTCCTGGAACGCGATTCCCACCGCTGGTTATTACCCCCTGGGGGCGAAGCGGGTCCGCGGGGCGGGTCAGAAATTGGGGCGCGGCCGTTTCGGGTTAATAGGGGGGCAGGCCATGGGCAGGCGTGCCCGGGGCTGGTGACAATATTTTTCTTTTCGCTGGCTTCCACACGTCAGCGGCCACACAGTTCAGGGTTTATTTACGAGCTGGGCAAAAGCCTTGCCTCCAGGGTCCCGGGTCCGCTTCCCAGACTGCACAGACACACCGACCGCAGCCCTTCTCGCCGCCGCCTGCCCCTCCGGCGTACGCGACGCACAGCGCAGCCTCCTCGGCGGTGCCGAAGGTGCCCACGAGGTGTACCTTCTTGCCACCGCGCCACACCTGCGCCTGGTAGCGTCGAGCAGCGGCTCATCTGGCGGGCGGCGGCGCGGCAGGTGCCGCCCTGTATCCTATAGGACCGGCAGGACTTGCCTCTAGGAGTTGGATTTGGGGGGGGCAAACCGGCCCAAACTTCCTGATTGCGCCGGTCCTGGACACCAGACCGGCGTTCCGTTACGAGTTCGCCGGTCCTGGGTCTAGGTCCGGAGCAATCCTAACAAATCCGCCGGTCCTAGG
>Ga0209302_10000539_pt1 | contig 22222 bp, 20 predicted proteins | sample ArcOceMetagenome_2_FD_187445 | JGI IMG/M metagenome (GOLD analysis project Ga0209302, IMG submission 187445) | Marine eukaryotic phytoplankton communities from Arctic Ocean - Arctic Ocean ARC135M Metagenome (SPAdes) (version 2) | ecosystem: Environmental > Aquatic > Marine > Oceanic | place... | reverse complement strand
CGGTGGTCGCAGTGACATGCCAAACATTGATCAGTTGGCTGCCGAGGGGGCCGTATTTACCCAGTCATATTCTGGTGCTAGCACCTGTGCGCCTTCCCGAGCAATGATGCTGACCGGCCGATATCCCACCCGTACCGGGTTTGAGTTTACCCCCACACCGGCAGGCATGGGCAACGTAGTGAGCAGCATATCTCAACAAATGAATAACAATCTTCCACCTAGTTTTTATGATCAAGCCTTGGAAGCTACTCAGCCAGCCTATGAACTTAAGGGCTTGCCAGCAGAGGAGGTAACGGTTGCCGAAACGCTCAAAGCGAGCGGTTATTATACGGCGCATGTGGGTAAGTGGCACTTGGGCCGAGATAATGGCATGGCACCGCACCAACAGGGTTTTGACGACAGCCTACTAATGAGCAGTGGGTTGTATCTTCCGGAAGACGACTCTAATGTTGTTAATGCAAAATTACCTTTTGACCCTATAGATCAGTTCCTTTGGGCGGCAATGACTTATGCTAATTCTTTTAATTCAGGGGATGCCGATAGATTCAAACCCGGGGGTTACTTAACGGACTATTGGACTGATGAGTCAGTTAATGTCATCAAAGCCAATAAAAATAGACCTTTTTTCCTCTATCTTGCCCATTGGGGGCCGCATACGCCTCTGCAAGCTACCCGCGAAGACTATGAGGCTGTGGGTGACATCAAACCGCATCGAAAACGCGTATATGCCGGAATGGTTAGAGCGATTGATCGAAGTGTGGGGCGTATTTTGGATACGCTGGCAGAGGAGGGCTTGTCGGACAACACGATGGTGATCTTTACCAGTGATAACGGAGGTGCCGGCTACATTGGTATTCCTGAGGTCAATCAACCTTTCAGAGGTTGGAAGATCACCATGTTTGAGGGCGGATTGCGCGTTCCTATGATGATTAAGTGGCCAAGTAAAATTGCTGCAGGTACCGTGGTTGAAACCCCTGTAGCTCATATTGATGTGATGCCCACAATTGCCGCGGCTGCGGGCGCCAGTCAACCCGCAGGTGTCGTTATAGATGGACTGAGTACATTGCCTTTGATGATAAATCAAGATGCGGCTAACTGGACTCGGGAAACCTTATTTTGGCAAAACGGGCACTATCAGGTGGTACGTCATGGTGACTGGAAATTACAGGTCAATGATCGGCCCACGGATGGACTGCAACATTGGCTCTTTGATCTTGCGGCGGACCCAACTGAGCAACAGAATTTAGCTGCCAGTCGACCTAATATTGTTAAGCAGCTAAAGGATTTGCTAGCTGAGCATCGGGCAGAATCTGACGGCCCACTTTATTTACCCTCAATGCAAATGCCCGTGATGGTTGATAAAACGTTAGCACAAGGCTTTGTTGAGGGTGATGAATACATTTACACACCTAACTAAAGCGTCAGAGCGCAATTACGGTGTCAAAGACTGCTGGGACATGGTTATGCTAAAAGTGACCCCTTAGCCGCTACTTTGTCCGGTACTACCAAAGTAATACATCCATGGCCTGGAGCTATCGATGATGGGCTGTCAGTTTATCGAGAACTGAGTCAGAGACCCTTTGCGGTCATGGGGGAGTCCGCTGGTGCTTATTTTAGCTAGCGCTCGAGATTTACAATCCGTGTAAAGTTTTGGTCTCAAGGTAATCTTCTAGCCCCATCATACCGCCTTCCCGACCATTTCCTGATTGTTTATAACCACCAAATGGGGAGCCATAATTGAAGCCGCCTCCATTGATGTGTACTGCACCGGCGCGCAGTTGGGCGGCGACACGTCTTGCCCGCTCCGGATTTCCGGTTTGTAAGTAGGCCGCAAGCCCATAAGGGGTGTCATTGGCAATAGAAATAGCATTCTCTTCGCTGTCGAAAGGTATGATAACCAGCACAGGTCCAAAAATTTCCTCTTGAGCAATACGCATGTTATTTGATACATCGGCAAAAATAGTGGGTTTAACAAACCATCCCACACTGGCACCCTCTGGTTTTCCTAAACCGCCAGCTAAGAGGGTGGCACCCTCATCAATGCCTACTCCTATCATGGTTTGTACTCGATCAAATTGGATCTTGTCGAAAAGTGGGCCAATATGATCTCCTTCTTGTTCAGGATTGCCTACTTCTATGGCTAATGCAGCGCGTTTCGCAATTGTGAGAACCTCGTTATAGCAACTTCTCTCGACCAGTAGTCGAGTTGGTGCATCACAGGACTGCCCAGTGTTGTACATGCACTCGTTAATAGAATCTGTTACTTGAATTTCAAGATCACAATCCGCAAATACAAGGTTAGGGGATTTTCCACCAAGCTCTAATGTTACCCGTTTAATTGTTTCTGCGGCATCACGAGTAATTGATTTCCCTGCTCTGGTTGATCCTGTAAAAGACATCATTTGTACATCGGGATGCCTTGATAGGGCAGAGCCAACGGTAGGACCGTCGCCGTTAATGAGATTGAATACGCCAGGAGGGTATCCCGCTTCATGGATAATCTCTGCATAAAGCATGGCTGAGATAGGGGTATGTTCAGAGGGCTTCAGTACACAGGTGCAACCAGTCGCAAGCGCTGGAATAACCTTCAGCGCAATTTGGTTCATCGGCCAATTCCAGGGGGTAATCAGTCCACACACGCCAATAGGTTCATGTATAAGATGATCACCATTGGTCAGTATTGCATGATGATTAAAGCCCTCGAGTGCCTCAATGAATCCATTAAGATGACCTATGGCGGCATCAGCTTGGGCCTCGCGTGCCATAGTGATGGGTGCTCCCATTTCCAATCGCATTGCTTGCGCCAAATCTTCTAACCGTCGTTCTGTGGCATCCTTGAGTTTATAAAGTAAGGCTAAACGCTCCTCTGCACTAGTTTTTGAAAACCGCTCGAAAGCTATTTTGGCGGCCGCCACGGCTTTATCTACGTCATTAGCGTTACCCATAGCAACGGTTGCTATCTGTTTCTCGGTTGCAGGATTCAAAACGGGCATGGTTACATCAGAAATTGGCGTATTCCATTGACCCCCGATGTAAAACTTCTTGAGATTTTCCATATAATTTCTATCTCCCATTTAGCGCGCTTGTTGTATGGCTGTTTCTACTAAACCGCGGATTTCTTCCACACTTGCCTGTCGTGGATTGGTACTTGCTGCGCTATCTAGAATGGCTTTTTCCGCGATTCTTTGAGCACAATCTAATGGGACGTCAATATCGCGAAGGGATCTAGGAATATTGATTTCATCCAAGATACGTTCAATTTCTGTAATAAATCCAGTAACAGAGTGGTCCTCTAACCCCATCGCCTTTGCCATACGAGTCACATGTAGCTCCATTCCCGGTAAATTAAAGCGCAGTACAACAGGAAGGATGATGGCGTTCGTGAGACCGTGTTGTGTGTCAAATTCTGCGCCCACCATATGGGAAATCGCGTGCACCATACCTAGTCCTTTAATAAAGGCTATCCCCGCTAAGCAGGAACCTACGAGCATGCCACCTCGTGCAGCCATGTTGTTAGGTTCACGCACCGCAATAGGCAGCCATTTCGATACTAGCGTAAGTCCCTCAAGTGCAGCACCATCGCAAAGTGGATGAAATCCAGGTACCAAAAACGCCTCGATAGCGTGAACCATAGCGTCTGTGCCAGTCCAAGCGGTCAGCGTCGCCGGTAGACCAATCGTGAGTTCTGGATCTAAGAGTGCAAGAGATGGCTTAAGATCTGGGTGCCAAACACAAAATTTCATCCCCTTCTCTGCATGCGTTACCATCGCCGTACTCTCAGTCTCAGCGCCTGTACCTGCCGTTGTTGGGATAGTAATAAGGGTAGGAAAGGGCTGATCGGCGCCCATCACAGGAACGGGTTGTTCAAATTCAAAATCCCATATATTAAAATCATTAGTCGCCGTGAGACAAATACACTTACCCCCATCCATCGCACTGCCACCGCCAATAGCAATTACACTGTCATGCTGGCCGTTGATGAACACCGAGCACCCTTGATTAATATCCTCGGCCACTGGGTTGGGAGAAATTCCACTGAAAAGGGCTGAATTAATAGAGGCTTTTGATAAATATGTTTGTAAATCGCCAATGAACGGGAGGTGATGACTGCCCTTATCAGTAACGATAAGTGGATTTGAGATACCTAATTGCTGACAATGATATCCAATCTCAGCCAAGCGGCCAGGCCCATAGGCTATGTGAACTGGAAAGGTCCAATCTTGCGGTTCAATCATTAAATTAGTTTCAGACATATTGTTCATTACGCATTACATCTCCCTTTCGAGTAAAGGAATAAAATTGGCGATCAGATTAAGTAATTTTCACTTTTTAATCATAATAATAATTTTGATATTCCACCAAATGAAGGCGCCGCCTAATGTCATCACGAAACCATAATTAACCGCAAGTAACATTTCTCCACTCATGGCCGTAACTCCGATTGCGATTAACTGTGTTTCCCAAGGGCATAGTGATAAGACTTGGCATAAAAGCTGATCATTAAAGCCATAATCAGTAAACCGATCACTATTATGGTGTTTGGCCAAACCAATGTGCGTGCTACCTCCGCTCTATTTTTGTCCTTCTCAGGTAGACGATGTAAATGCTCACGAAATAGTTTTGATTCTGTGGTGAGTTATGCCAGACGTGAGCCCTTAGCCGCGTCTTTGTCCGGCACTGCCAAAATAATACTGCCATCAGGCTGAGTGAAGCCGGTGACTAAACATTCAGACATCATTGGCCCAATTTGTTTTTTTGGGAAATTAACCACCGCAGAAATTTGTTTACCCACTAAATTTTCAGGGGTGTAGTGGTCGGTAATTTGCGCAGAAGATTTTCGAATACCTATCTCCTCACCAAAATCTATGCTCATTTTAATGGCAGGTTTGCGGGCTTCCTTAAATATCTCCGCGGCGATAATTGTTCCGACCCTCAGGTCAACGCGCTCAAATTCTGCCCAATTCAAGTCATCCATAGTATGCCTCTCGCGCTCGATAAAGAATAAGTGTGTGAGTATATTGTAAGGAACAAGCAACCATGATGCTATTTAGTTGTTATGTGCATGCCTAAGTGTAACAACGTTTTTATCAGGATATTACTGTGTTTAAGGGTACTATGAGTTCCCTTAGAGGTGGCACTAAACCGGAGACTTAGATGAAAAATTCGATTGTTGCTGGAGCAACAGGGCTGGTAGGAAGTAATATTCTCAAACAATTAGCCGATCGCGGGGATAAACCAGTGGCTTTAGCTAGGCGACAGGTTAAAGATCTGCCCGCCAATGCTGAAATCCTAGAGATTGATTTTAAACAATTCCTGATTAATGGTGAGTTGCCTCACTGCAATCATTTTTATCTGTGTTTAGGAACGACCATTAAGACCGCAGGTAGCCGCATTGCCTTTAAAACGGTAGATTTTGACTATGCCTTTGCACTGGCCAAAAAAGCCAGAGAAGCCGGTGCAACAGGACTAAGTCTGGTTTCTTCTGTGGGCGCAGATGCGCACTCAAAAAACTTCTACTTGCGCACCAAAGGAGAGTTAGAAGAGGCGATAAAATTACTGGGTTTTTCACGCGTCAATATTTACCGTCCTGGCTTACTGATTGGGCAGAGACAAGAGAAAAGAATTGCCGAAAGAGCGGGCCAGTTTTTGTCCACACTAATTGACCCACTGTTAATGGGGAGCTTAAGTCAGTATCGAAGCATACAGGCTAGTCTACTGGCCACAACGATGATAGATAATACTGACAAGGGAAGTGGCGTTAACTACTTTCACTTTAGAAATTTTAATACTAGCAGCCAAGGCTAATTACCTCATTGTGTGCGTAATATAAAAATAAATTAGTGGTTTTCTAAAAGGTTTAAAGAAATATGTCTAAAAGTACCCTTCTTATTCTCGGTAACCAGCTGTTCTCTTTGGATATCATTCAGTCCATTGGTGCCGATAATATTTTCATGGCAGAAGACCTTGGCCTTTGTACGTATGAGAAACATCACAAGTTAAAAATACTGATGTTTTTAGCCGCTATGCGTGAAAAGCGCGATGAATTACAGGCAGCTGACTGTAATGTTGAATATCGAGATATTGAAAATCCGGCTTTTGAGCACTTCTACGAAGATAAGTTAGCTGATCACGTTATCGTTAATGGAATCACAGAGCTTAAAGTATTTGAAATTGAAGACAAAGACTTTGAGACAAGAATCGAAGCCTTTGCAGAGCAACAAAATATTGCCTTAACAATTTTACCGTCACCAATGTTTTTACTAGACCGCGAAGAATTTGTGGCCTTTAACGGCAAGTCTAAAATTTTACGCATGGGGAATTTCTATAAAGAGGTCCGTAAAAAGCTCAATTTATTAATGGATGAGCAACAAAAACCCCTGGGAGGCAAGTGGTCTTTTGATGAAGACAACCGTAAGAAAATACCCAAGGGGCTAACGCTACCTGAGCAGTTCAAGCCTAAGGTGTCTAAATATGTGGAGACATTAAAAGTTACCATCGAATCTAAGTTTTCAGGTCATCCAGGGAAGATGGACGATGTTTGGATGCCATTAACTCGCAGTGATGCGCTTGAAAACATTGATTATTTTTTAGCGATTAAATTTGAGAAATTTGGTATCTACGAAGATGCCATTTTGCAGAATGACACCTTCATGTTCCATAGTGCGTTGAGCCCGTCGTTAAATATGGGCTTAATTACACCCATCGATATCATTGATAAAGTTTTAGCCTATACCGAGACACACAATGTTCCTTTGAACTCTGTAGAGGGGTTTCTTCGACAAATTATTGGCTGGCGTGAGTTCATCAGGGGAGTTTACCAACATCATGGTGAGACCCAACTGCAGAGTAATTTCTTCAATTTTACTGGTTCTCTCACCCAGAGTTGGTATTCCGGTGAGACAGGCATACCACCGTTGGATGATGCCATTAATTTCTCTGATCGATACGGTTATACACACCATATTAATCGATTGATGGTTATTTCTAACCTTATGACATTGTGTGAGGTCCACCCAAAAAATGTCTATCACTGGTTTATGGAGATGTATGTTGACTCCTCAGAGTGGGTCATGACGCCCAATGTCTTTGGTATGGGGACCTTTGCCGATGGCGGCATTTTTGCTACCAAGCCCTATATTTGTGGTTCAAATTACATTTTAAAAATGAGTGACTACAAGAAAGGTGAGTGGTGCAATACCGTTGATGGTTTGTACTGGCGGTTTGTCAGCCGTCACATGGGCGTGCTGAAGAATAATCCGCGGCTGTCGTTTATGCGTAACACTCTTGAAAACATGGATCCACAACGCAAACAATTGATTTTCAGCTGTGCGGAAGATTTCATATCTAACCACTGCAGCTAATTAATTATCATTATCATCAGGGTCACAACATGCAAAAGGTTGCAATCATTAAAAAACATTCTATAGTGGCGAGCTTGACTGTTACTCTTGTGACAGTTTCGGCGATTTAAGGGATTAGAATCTTGTCAGTGTCTAGGTTTAAAAAGTACTCCGCGCTACTGCTGCTCATGGCAGTGGTTTTCGTGGCTAATAACTTAGCCCACGACGCGACGCATACTTTTGAGCAAAATGCTGGTACACAGCTAGAATGTGATAGTTGCCATGTGTTTAAGGGCACCCTAGTTTCTTCTGCTAGTGAATTACCTGTTGCCGATTTTGTTATTGATCTTTTTTCCGAGGAGCCTGCTTCAGGGTCCTTACCGTCACGCTTCTCTCTCTACCTTTCTCGAGCACCACCTAAAGTTTCAATTTAATTTTACCCAGTACACATTAAATTCAAATTTTTTAGGAGGTTCTTCCATGAACCCACGTATCTATGCTCCCGTTTTGGTGAGCGCTTTATTAAGTGTTAATGCACTTGCAAATGTTTTAGAAGAAGTGATCGTCACATCATCGTTGATCGATCAAACCTTAAGCGATATTGAAAATCCACTGCATGTGGTCAGTGGTGATGATATATCAGCCACGGCATCTCAAAGTCTAGGAGAGTCATTAGACGGCTTGTTAGGGGTTTCCTCAGCAGACTATGGTTCAGGCGTTGGCCAGCCAATTATTCGTGGTATGTCCGGTAATCGTGTCAAAATTCTCAATAACGGAATGGTTGTTAGGGATGTTGCCGGGATTGGCGCTGACCACGTTAACGATGTTGATTTGAACAACATACAACAAATTGAAATTGTTAGGGGGCCGTCTTCGCTTCTCTACGCCAATGGCACTATCGGTGGCATCATTAATATTGTTGATAGCACTATTGCACGAGAAGATTTCACAGAGTCAGAGTTAAAGCTCGGTCTGGAGGCGCAGTCGGTTAATGACGGTGATAGCCACAACCTTTCTTACCAAAATAATCTTGGCGGTTTGAATTTCAGTCTTGCGTATAAGGATTCTCAGTTCGATAATTTTGATGTTCCAACTGGCGCCATACTTCATGGTGAGGACCACGATGACGAGCACGAAGATGAGCATGAAGGAGAACATGAAGATGAGCACGAAGAAGAAGTAGGGTTCCTATCTAATTCTGATTTTGAGAACAATGCACTGCGATTGGGCGTTTCTAAAGCAGGCGATTGGGGCTACTTCGGCGTGTCTGTCAATAGTGTTGAGAGCATCTATGGTATTCCGTTTCATGGCGATGAACATGGAGAAGAGCACGAAGGAGAAGAGCACGAAGGAGAAGAGCACGAAGGAGAAGAGCACGAAGGAGAAGAGCACGGAGATGAGCATGAGGGAGAGCGAATTTTCTCTACGACTGACTCGGAAGTGGTCAATGTAGAAGGCGCATATATCGTCAGTAATAGTTGGTTGAAAAAGGTCAATTACTTCATCAGAGATACTGATTATTCGTTGACCGAGCAGCATGCTGAAGAAGAGCACGAAGGTGAGGAGCATGAAGGTGAGGAGCACGGCGATGAAGAGCATGCAGAGGGACCAACAGTATTCAGCAATGAATCTCGAGAGTATGGCGCCATTTTCGACTTATCTAATGATGATCTTCTGCAAAAAATATCACTCAATTTTGTCGACGAAGATATGTCCATTGTGGGGGAAGAGGCATTTATGAACCCAACGGCCAGCGAAGAGATGACCTTGGGCTACTATCTGAGCAAACAGGTAGATTCATTTCATCTTGACCTGGGCATACGACATGACCGCACAAGTCGAAAAGGCTCAGTTAGTCACGAAGAAGAGCATGACGAGCATGAGGAGGAGCAGCATGACGAGCATGAGGAAGAACAGCATGAGGAAGAGATGGACTACTTTTCCAACGATTATAATGCGACAAGCTTTGCGATGAGCCTCAGCAAAGATCTCAATGAAAATTTTGACTTGAACATCACAGCTGGAATGGTTGAAAGAACTCCCTCTGCTGTTGAGTTATTCATGAACGGCCCGCATCTGGCTACTGGTCGCTTGGAGATTGGTAATACTGATTTGGAGTCTGAAAAATCAACAAACTTTGATGCAACCCTGTCTTATGAGTATGAAGGAGTTTTTGGAACGTTTACGTTGTTTAAAAATGATGTCGATAACTACATCTACCTTCAAGACGAAACTGAAGAAGCGCACGAAGAGCATGATGACGAAGATGATCATGGCGGCTTAATCAAGGCCAACTATTTGCAGCAGGATGCGCAGTTTGTCGGCTATGAACTGCAGCTGGGTACTGTCATTGAATTGGGTGACGGCGACCTGACTTTGTCATTTGGTCGTGATTCAGTCGCTGGAGAGTTCCGTGATGATAGCAATATCCCTCGTATGACTCCTGATAGAAATATTTATGGGATTTCCTATGCCAAAAATAGTCTTGAGTTAAAGCTTGATTTAAAGGATGTCGAGTCTCAAAGGGATATTGGTTCAAACGAAACGGTTACCAGTGGCTTTAGCATGCTGAATTTTAGTGCAGTTAAAACCTTCACTTTCGGTCAAAAGCAGACTGCGACAGTGTCACTGTTTGCTAAAAACTTGCTCGATGAAGTGGCTAGAAACCACTCGTCTTTCGTGAAAGACGAAGTTCCGTTGCCGGGGAGAAATCTCGGTATTAAAGTTCAATTGTCTCTCTGATTAAGAGTACTTTATTGGTCTCGCGTTTTTGGTGTTGGTTCAAAAACGCGAGACTGACCCCTATCTCTAGGGTCCGATGCAGCAACCCATGATTTCCCATCTTTTACAATGATTTGTACATCACCATACTCAAACGAGTGCGGTTCAGCACGATAGCCCTTTTTGGCAAGATCCTCAATTACTTGGTCTGATAGTGGCCGGTCTATGCTGAATCCACTGTAGGTAATGAGATCCGCCGGCACCAATTGGTGATGAAAACGCGTAGCACCAACAGCCTCCAATGGACTCATGTTAAAGTCTAAAATATTGATGATGACCTGAAATACCGTGGTGAAAATAGTCGAGCCACCTGGGGTACCCAACACCATTTCCACCTCTCCATTTTTTAACAGTAATGTGGGTGACATCGATGACAGCATGCGCTTACCCGGCTGAATTTCGTTAGCTACATTGCCCACCACACCAAAAATATTAGGCACTCCAGGCTTTGCGCTAAAGTCATCCATTTCATTATTCAGTAAAAATCCAGCTCCGCCCACCACCACTCCGCTGCCGTAATCCCAGTTAATGGTGTAGGTGTTAGACACGGCATTGCCCCATTGATCGACAATAGAATAATGTGTTGTGTTGGGAGATTCTAAACCAGGGTTAATACTTTTTAAGCTCGATATAGCGTTGGGGTTAACCTCAGCGGCTCGTTTGCTGACATAGTTGTCATCGATGAGTGCATTGATATCAACATCGAAAAAATCAGGGTCACCTAAATACTCAGCACGATCAGCGAAAACGCGTTTTTCCATTTCAGCGATGAGGTGAATATATTGTGCGGAATTGTGCTCTACATTGGCAAAATGCTCTGCAAGATAATCTTTCATCTTAAGTAGCTGAACAATTGCAAAGCCGCCAGAACTTGGTGGCGGAGCTGAGACCACTTCATAGTCTCGCCAATTAGCGCGTACTGGTTCTCGCCAAACGGGTGAGTATTGGTCTAAGTCTTCGGCAGAAATTAGACCATTACTCCGTTTCATTTCCTCTACGATGAGAGTCGCAGTTTTTCCACGATAAAAATCATCGGCACCAAACTCTGCGATTCGAGCTAGCGTTTTTGCCAATTCAGGTTGTTTAAATACCTTTGAACTATTGATGTGGTTAAAGTAGTCGTTAAAGTTGGTTTTGCCGTCAAAGCGTTGTTGCATGCTGTGAATACTATCGACAAGAATAGGGGCCGGTATGAATCCATTAGCGGCTAAATCTATGGCGGGTTGCACCACATCTTCCCAGGGTAATTTGCCAAATCGTTTGTGGGCTTCCCAAAATCCGGCAACCGTACCGGGTACACCTGCGGCTTGGCCTCCAATGAGCGTGATACTGTCGATGACATTGCCTTGTTCATCAAGATACATGTCTTTGTGGGCGGTTAATGGGGCTTTTTCTCGATAGTCTAGGAACGCAATATCATTATCCATTTTGACAGCCATGAAACCTCCGCCACCAATATTACCGGCATCAATAAAGGTAACCGCCAATGCAAAACCAGTTGCTACTGCCGCGTCCACAGCATTGCCGCCTGAGTTCAGAATGTCTTCTGCAACCTGAGCACCATAGTTATCTGGTATTGCAATTGCCGCTGACGTTATTGATGAATGGGTTTCTTTTTTAATAACCTCCTTTGCTCTTGTAGGGGTTGAATCCCCGCAGCCTGACATAAGAGTAAGAAGAGCCAAAAGTGCGCCAAGATACCTCAGTTTTAAACTCATTAAAATTTCGTCTCCACTAGTTAATTGCTGACAACGAGATTGTGCCCGAAGTCCCTTGCCGATTAAAAAGGCGTCAAATATTAATCACTCTGGTGCCATACTAGGCGCTTTAATCTATCGAAATTTATTAACATATCCCGATTACACGAGATACCAGTAAATGCTGTGTCAATAAAATTACTTGGAACGGCCCATAAAAACAAGAACATTATTCGCTTTGGTGATGCAAATGAGACCTAACCTCACTGTACCCATTGATATTATCGGGGATGACCTAGAGATACAGGGTAAGTGGATACTTTCATGCGTTTTGCACAGATGGACATGAAAACAAATCTTTAATGGTGTAAAAGAGTATCCGTGGCAGCAATCGAACTTCGGCGAGCGGCCGATTCATCTATCGGCGAGGGATTGTCTGTAGGACTTTTGTTTATTGCTGTCGGTGTATAGTGGTTGAGTTCAACAATAAAGAGTTTTAATGTGGAAAATACCTCGTCTTAATGGCAGCTACGCTTTTAGACGTGGCAAGCACCCTAATGTTACCTTTGACGGACAGTTTTTTTAAGCGGGTTCCCAGTGTTGTCTTGGCTGGATTTTATCTCGGGTCGTTTTATCTCTTATCCTTTGCAGTACAGATGCTTCCTCTCTCGGTGGTTTATTCTGCATGGAGTGGAATCGGTGTTTTGTTAGTTGCGGTAATGTCCTACGCCATTTATGGTGATGTACTGAGGTGGCCAGCAATGATGGGGTTATTCTTTATCATTTTCGGCGTGGTGCTTGTTAATATGTATACGGTCTCTCAAAATCAGTAAGCGCTTAGACAATAGCGGCTTAGTAAACTAGTTGGTTTGAACAATAACGCAGGAAAATCACTGTGACTAATAAAACACCACCGGCAGGGTGGTTTAAACGCGCATTGAGTAAATTAAATACCCGTTTAACCGAGGACATGTCGGATTACGACGAGGACGCAGATTATGACACTCGCGTAAAATTGCCCGAGTGGCAGCTAGCCGCGTTAAAAAAGCGCAAGAAAGATCAGAAGCGATAGAGCCGCTAGCGAATGGCTAGTCAGGGTTAAAAATCACCACGTGACGGAGATCAAAGCGCACCGGTAACTCGTTACCCACCGGAATATCAATATGACTGTGTGTAAGGCAGGGGACTCGTTGGCCGTCTTTTAGCGCTAATTCATACAAATAGTTGGGCCCAAGAAAGGACTTAGATACGATGGCCAATTTAGTATCTGAGGTCTCATCATAGGCAATGTCGTCCGGTCGAACAAGCAGCTTTACCGTGTTGCCTAAGTCTTCAGGTAGCGCATTTATCGATAGACTGCCGAGATTATTGCCGAGCAATCCTGCCGCATCAATACCGACATTTATAACAGTACCTTTGCCAATAAAGTCCGCTGCAAATAAACTTCCCGGCTTGTGGTAAAGCTTGTAGGGAGTGTCAATCTGAACGATTTTACCCGCATTGAGTAATGCAATTTTGTCGGCCATTGCAAAGGCCTCATCCTGGTCATGAGTAACCAATAGGGCGGTGACTTTGTTCTTTTTCAAGAGGGTACGAATCTCTGCTGCAAGCTGAGTTCTAAGTTCCGCATCAAGATTGGAGAATGGCTCATCTAGCAATAAAATTTGAGGGCTGGGCGCTAGGGCTCTTGCCAGTGCGACACGCTGCTGTTGTCCGCCAGATAACTCATGTGGAAAGCGCTCTGCAACGCTCACTAAACTAACTAGGTCGAGCATCTCTACAATTCGTTGAGTTTTTTCACTCGAGGATAATTTATTTAGCCCAAAGGCTATATTGTCACGCACATTCAAGTGCGGGAACAATGCAAAGTCCTGAAAGACCATGCCCACCGCCCGATCTTCTGGTGCTTGGGTTCGTTTAGTGGTACTGATGTGCTCGCCATGTAAACTAATAGTGCCAGATGTCAGCGGCTCAAAGCCGGCAATGGCCCTGAGTAAGGTAGTTTTACCGCACCCTGAGGGACCCAGTAGACAACCAATTTCACCTTCAGCCAGTGAGAATGTCGCGTCAGAAACCGCTGCAAGCGCATTGTACTGAACAGTGACCTGATCTAATATTAATTGCTTATTCATTACTAAAGGGCTCATTAAGGATGCTTTTAGTGATAAGTAGTACCGGTAACAAACCAATTATAACAATTGCGAGCGCCGGTAGTGCGGCATCCATTAAACGCTCATCAGATGCCAACTCATAAGTACGTACGGCGAGAGTATTAAAGTTAAATGGCCGCAAAATTAGAGTGGTGGGTAGTTCTTTCAACACCTCGACAAAGACCAGCAATAGTGCAGTGAGTAAGCTGGTCCTCAATATAGGCAAGTGGATACGTCTGAGCACTCGACTTGGTGTGGCCCCCAAAGATCTGGCCGATTCGTCGATGCTTGGTTTGATAGCGGTTAGACCAGAATCCACCGTGTTGAGCGCAACTGATAAAAAACGAACCAGGTAGGCAAACACCAGTAGCCCAATGGTCCCACTGATAAGCAGTCCGGTAGGATAGTCGAACCAGGTGGTACTCAAGAAATCAATTTGATTGTCAAGCCATGCGACCGGTATTAGAACACCGACGGCAATAACAGTGCCAGGGACAGCATAACCGAGGCTAGCAACAGCCACAGCGCCAAGTTCAATACGTGAAGCGAAGACACGTTTGGTATAGGCCAAAAATACTGCAACTAGTAAACAGCATACGGCGGCAATAGCAGCCAATGAGAAACTGTTGAATAATAGGCGTAGGAACTCAGCATTAAGTTTCTCTTGCCAGCCAGTTGAGGCCCAAATAGAGAGCTGTGCTGCAGGCAGGACGAATCCAAGGAAGACAATGAGACTGCCGATGGACATCGCCAGCATTGATCGCCAGCCGTTCAATTGCAGCCGCGCCATTTTTTTCTGGGCTGAGTGATGATGAAATCGAAGCCGCTGTCTGGACCAGCGCTCAGCCATTATCAGAGCAAATACAAATAGCATTAAAAATGCGCACAACTGAGCTGCGGTGGTGAGTTCGCCGAGCCCGTACCAAGTGCGGAAAATTCCGGTGGTGAAGGAGCTGACACCGAAATAAGCCACGGTGCCGTAGTCAGCCAGAGTCTCCATCAATGCCAAGCTAACGCCTGCCACAATCGCAGGCCTGGCCATGGGGAGTGCCACCAAGAACAATGTTTGCCAAGGCTTTTTACCCAGACTGCGACTGGCCTCAAGTACTGCGGTAGACTGTTCTAAAAAAGCGACTCTAACCAGCATATAGACATAGGGGTAGAGCACCAGTGAGAGCATGCAAATGGCCCCGCCCAGTGACCTTATCTCTGGAAAGTAGTAGTCCCCAAATTGCCATCCATAGGCCTCTCTAAGCGCTGTTTGTATAGGGCCGGAGAAGTCTAATATTCCAGTGTAAGTGTAGGCAATAATGTAGGCGGGCATGGCCATGGGTAAGAGAAATGCCCAGGATAGAATTTTACGACCGGGAAATTCACACATGGCGGTTAGCCAGGCAGCACTGACCCCGAGAATTAATGTACCGGCGCCAACCCCGGCCATTAACAACAGGGAGTTGGTAATATAGTCTTGGAGCACGGTGTCGAACAAATGCTGCCAGGCACTAGAAAAGGGCTGCAGCAAACTCGCGACAATCACCAGCATCGGCACAGCAATAATGGCTGTTACAATATATAGATATGTACGCCAGCCCCGCCCGGAAGATTGGTTGGTCGCGTTAAAACCTGATGATCTAGAGTCTATTTCCAACCAGCACGATCCATAGCCATGATAGCCGCAGCATTATTGCGGCCCAATTCCGATACATTTAGCTTGTCTGCCACAAATGGCCCCCAAGACTCTAAAACGGCGCTCACCTTCACAGGCTCTCTCACAGGAAACTCATTGTTACGCTCAGCATACCATTCTTGACTTTCATCTGACGCTAGGAATGCGATCAATTGTTGTGCCAATTCAATATTCTTGGCCGACTGAGTGATGCCCGCACCCGAGATATTTATATGGGTGCCTCGATCTTTTTGATTGGGCCAGAATAGTGCTACCTGGTTCGCAGCTGTTTGTTGCGCCTGGTCATCTGACAATAGCATTCCGCCTAAATAGTAGCTGTTGACTACGGCTACATCACACTGACCAGAGGCTACCGCTTTTATTTGATCTCGGTCTCCCCCTGCGGGAGGGCGCGCAAAGTTGGCTACAAACTCTTTAAGCCAAGCTTCAGTTTGCAACATTCCCTGTGAAGCAATCATGCCGGCAACTAAGGATTGGTTATAGATATTACTGGACGAACGCACGCAGATTTTTCCCTTCCACTGAGACTCGGCAAGAGCCTCATAAGTACTCAATTGGTTGGCCTCCACACGGTCTTTTGCAAATACCATAACTCTGGCTCTCACGCTCAAGCCATACCACTGATTGTCAGCACTGCGCAGATGACTAGGAATTAGCCTGTTCAGATCATCAGATTCTACAGCTTGCAGTACGTTCGCTTCCTGGGCCCGGTAAAGACGGCCTGCATCGACGGTTAAGAGAACATCAGCCGGTGAGTTCATCCCCTCACTTTTTAAACGTGTCAGCAGCGCATCACCCTTACCGGTAACTAGATTGACCTTGGCCCCTGTCTGTTCAGTAAAGCGATCCAGAAGAGGTTTTATAAGGGACTCTTGTCTCGCCGAGTAGACATTTACTTCGTCTGCCGCCACTGAATACATTGGCGCTATTAACATTAATAGTGCGCTAAAAAAGAGTGTACGAATGGCCATGTCTGAATCCCTAAAAATGAAAATTTGAGAACGGTTATTATTATCATTTACACTAAAAAAGCAAGTGAGTTTCTTACATTGCTGACTAATTGACAGGCCTCTGCTAATCTTAGGCGTAAAATATTGAGGGTATGTAATGGATAACTTTTGGCCAGTTAAGGTTTTGCGTGTTGTGTCGGTTTTCTTTCTCGGTGCAGTGTGCATCGGCATGTATTGGTATCCTGGGGGTAATATTCATAACCCCGACCAAATTGGTTATTCTTTTACACGCAATTTTTTAAGCGATTTGGGTGGCTACGAATCTCATTCTGGAGCCGTGAACTTTATTGCCGCCTTCTTTTTTAATACAGGTATGTTTTTATTTGTACTGGTTGGAGTTGCCTTTTTGTATGTGCCGCTATTGTTTAAAGAGGATAGAGTCAACTACCGTTTGGCCGTAGCTGGGTCGATACTGTTTTTACTGGGTACCGTATTTTTTTCTGGAGTCGGGCTAACACCGCATGATCTGTATCTTGATTTACATGTTTTTTTTGCCGTGAACGCATTTAGGTTTCTTGTTCCCGGCTCTCTGTTATATTTTATTGTGTTATTACGTAGTTCAGTAGCTAATCGTTTTGCTTGGGTGTCAGGAGTCTATTTGGTTTGTGTTGCGTCTTACGTTGGCTATCAAATAATGAGTGGGAACCCCTTTGATAGTGCGGAGGAAATGATTAGACAGGCAACCATACAAAAGCTAATTGTTATAGCTAGTGTAATCAATATTTTTTCGTTGAGCTTTGCCTTCGGGCATCAAGCGCGTTTGCAGAGGGCTCATTAATATTGATGAATCTAAAAGCAAAGAGGCGGTCTGATTTTATTTGCGCTTGAGTATGCGCATTAGCTCCTGAATCTTTGTGTCGACATCTTGTTGGGATTTAAGCGAAATACTCACACACTCTTGAATATGTTTTTCGAGAATCTTATTCTCTACAGTGGTTATCGCAGATTTGGCCGCCCTTAATTGATCAAGTATGTCGATACAGTACTGTCCTTCATCGACCATTTTGGCCACGCCTTTAATTTGGCCACTAATGCGGTTTAAGTTAGGAATGAGCGGTCTATGACAAGATGATTTCATGATAAATCCTTAGCTTACATTATCAGTGGGACAACATAGGTGAAAAAGCTCGCAAACACGAAAATGCCCGTTGATATGAAGTAGAGCCTTTGTGATCGTCGGCGAGTTTGCATGCATACTCTCCCTAATTCAGGATCTATAGGGCAGGGCAACCTGGCCGTGCGGTAGTTGATTATTCCTGCGACCACGACCAGAAAGAAGGCCAATGCACTGATCGGTACTTTGTACTGCGAGACGGTTATTAAGAAGGGGAATACGCTGACTAGGCTGGCAAAGCTTGCGCCTGCTCCCAAACTTACAAACAATGCTGGCAAGGCACAACAAATCAAAGTCGAGGTGGAAGCGAACAAGGAAAAGAAGTTAGTTTTCTGTACCTGTAAGTGGTTATCTTGCATGCTAATTCCCGACGACCTGTATGTCAGTGGTGTTGAGGCCATTGTTTAAGATCTTCTTTGTAATATCAGCATTATCAATATCGTCAGCTACAGGAAAAGCTAACAGCACTTTGCCGGAAGCTAGATCGACATCTATTTTGCTAATACGTTTATCTTTACCAAATGTTTTTTCAATGCCTCTAGCACAAAAATCGCACACCATTCCCTGAACACTGACAACGGCAACGACATTGTTGTCGATACCAATCATAAACTTATCAAATCGTTGTGCATCAACCTCGAGGGTTTTGCCATTCACCATTTCATTATGAATATGGCCTTCATGTGAATGCATAGTATCCATGCCATGTTGCTCATGGTGCTCAGCATAAATTACTGTCGAGGACACCAACAATCCGAGTAGAATCAAATTTTTCATAATTTTTCCATCTGTAGAATACTGATTAAAAGCGGTACATCAAGTGTATGTCCCACTTAGTTTTTTTATGATAGCTCATTTCAATCAGTGCACCGCCTTTAAATAATCTTAGTACCGGGTAGGTAATGCGCTCATTGTCTAAATCGTTTTTCTTTGTTTCAACCATCAGCCATGTATGAAGGTCTCCATAGTCACCGAGATAAGGAGCAATACCAACTTTGACGGACTGTTCGAACATATCGTAACCGATGCCAGAGGATTTCTTAGCTGAGAAGCTAGAAAATAGTCGCCTCGTCTCCCAGTCACCCGCCAGCGCATAAAAATGGTTGGCGCTGTCATTTAGACCAACCCCTGCCTTGAGGTATAGGTTACGCTGAGATTGCGCAGTGTTTTTACGGTTGATTAGGTAGGTGAACCGGGCCGAGGGAAAGTATTCGTTGCTGACTTTGTCTCTCTGATAATCTAGCCCCACAGAGTAGTTAATATTAGGCGTGTAATGCCAATAGATAGTATCCGCTAGTGAACCGGAGTTGGCCATTAGCGTATGCCCTCCGACATAGGAAATGGGCCTTGAAAAGGATGTCGAGGAAGATAGTAGACATAAAATAATAACTAGGGTTCTCATACCCCCCTAGGGTATACATGTAATTATTTTTGTCAAGGTGTTTTACTGAGGTATTGCGGACAAAAAAAGGGATGCCACATGGCATCCCTTTTTGATTACTGTAAGTCAGAATTTAAAAATGACTTACTTTTTCTGGTAACTCATACTGAATTTTTAGAAGTTGTAGCCTGCTTTAACATACCAGTAAGCGCCTTCGATACCCATTGGTGAGGTCTCATAGAAGATCGCACCAAGAACATTTCCAGGAACACCTTCAGCTACAGCGCCAGCAGAACCCTCAATGCGCTCAGCGTCTTGATCAAATATGTTTTGACCACCGACAGAGATATCAAAGCTATCATTCAGGCTGTAGGTAACTTCCATATCAAATGTCATAGCAGAGTCAGCATCATTACCAAACCAGTCAGCGTGAACCGCATAGTACTCACCGAAGTAGTTGGCGCGAACAAAAGCGCTAACATTTTCCCAGTTCTGGTCCATGGTAAAGGTTGCTCGGTGGTTAGGAAGTCCTTCTTCTAAACGCTTGACCTTACTGTCACTAGTCACATTACCCTGATCGGATACTTCTGTGTCGGTGTAGTTATAGGCTGCGCTAAATTCAGTGCTTCCATCCCAAAGATCGGTGCCGTAAGTTGCTACGATATCAAGCCCTGAAGTCTCAGTGTTGAAGTCATTGGTAAAGTAGTTAACTTCACCGATCAACTCTGGGTTAGGAACACCAGCAGCACCCATAGCAATACGCTGAGCATCAGTTGGTGCAGCATTACTGGTAAGAGCGATACGATCATCCACTTCAATGTTGAACCAATCGGCAGTTATCTCAACGTCGCCCAAAGTAGCTACGATACCCAATGCAAAGCTCGTAGATTCCTCTGGTTGTAATTGGCCTGCACCCAACTTAAAGCCAGGAAGCGTTTGTGCCTGAGTCAATTGGCCATCAACAAGGGTTGTTTGAGTGTTAACTACGTTGGCCTGGCCCTGTGTTGGAGCGCGGAAGCCAGTGCTGTGAGAGCCACGAAGAGCTACGTTGTCACTCAATCTATAGTTAAACGCTACCTTGTAGTTAGTGGTATCAATGCCGCTGCTATAGTCTTCGAAGCGAATAGCACCCTGAACAAACAACTCATCAGTCACCTGGTTTGATACATCACCATAGACTGCATAGTTACGACGAGAGAATGCGCCCGCTGAATCAGGAGAGAAACCGGCAAAACCATGAGACCCTACGTTGAATCCTTGAGTCGCATAGGGACCCACTTTCCAAGAAGATTCTTCACCTGATATGACAGAGAACGTTGTTTCGCGCCACTCAGCACCATAGGCTACAAGGGTAGAGCCATATTCCTTCGACATATCTAGATTGAAGGTCTTAGCTAATTGAATGTAGCTACCGGTTTTAAAGTCACGCGGAGAGTCAGGACCCATCGATGGGTTGAACGTATTGTTCAAGCCAAATGAAGATTCATTACGACCCACAGACCCACTTACATCATAGGCTGTGCCGGACATTGGTCCTGCGGCAATCTCGCCACTTCTACCCATAGTGAAAGAGGTGTCAGTGATATTACCAGTGAAGCGAGGCGTATAGCCACCAGGTGCTGCTTGGTTAAGAATGTAGCAGTTTGGATCTGCTATAACAGCATCTCTTCCTGCATAGTCAGATGGATCAAGTGCTGCTGGGCAGTTACCTGACATATCGCCAGTTACGTCTGCAATTAGACGAGTACCATCACCTTTAGTAAATACACCACCACGGCCATCGGGATTCCGGTAGTAGAAACCACCATCAATGTCGCGTTCAGAGTAGTTACCAAATGCATAGACGCGACTACCATCACCAAGATCCAAACCAGAATTGAAGAAGAAGGTGACATCATCATCAATGATTGGTGCGCCCCAAATCTGTGCAGGTAACGTTACTGCTGAGTTGCCTGCGTCAATGAGAGCCTGCGCATCGGGACGCTGCATGCTTCGCGATGTGGCATCATTTTCTTTAATCTGAAAGCTAACGTTCATAAAGCCGGCGTCAGTTAGGGGCATACCCATTTTTCCAGCGATTACGGTACTTGCTCCGTCGCCAGCTTGGTATTCGCCTTGCTTGATAGTTAAACTACCACCTTCAGAAGAATCATCTAATACAAAGTTGATTACGCCAGCAACCGCATCAGAACCATACTGAGCCGCCGCACCGTCACGTAGTACTTCTACGGACTTAAGAGCGATACTTGGGATCACAGAAATATCGGCACCTTGAGAACCATCGTTAACACCGCCGCCTTGAAAGGCGATAACTGAAGCACGATGACGTCGCTTGCCGTTTATCATTATTAGAGTGCTGTCTGAGGACAAACCACGAAGGTTAGCCGGACGAATCATACTTGCCGCATCACTAATAGGTTGTAAATGGACATTTAATGAAGGAACCGCAGCTTGAAGCTGCATCATTAGGTCGTTACTGGCTGCTCTGCCCAGCTCTTCTGAGCCAATCACATCGACAGGCACTGGTGAGTCACCCACAGAGCGAGGTGCTCCTCGAGAACCCACCACAACAACCTCTTCTAAGGTTGCAGTAGTCTCAGCGGCCGCGGGTAGTGCAATACCACCGACAACCATTGCTGCTGCAATGGCGTTAATTTTCCAAATATTTTTAGTTTTCATAATTCTCCCCTAGAGAAATTAAGTGTTCATTTAGCGTTGCCGAAGTCGGCCACTATTTAAATGTAGACCATTGGTTCAAAACATCTAGTCTTGAGACACAGTAACCGACAGGGCTATCTGTATATGAATTGAATTTATTCAATAAGCGCCTGATTTATAGAGGGAATATTAATTTATTCATAAATAATTAGCGTATGAGATATCGAGGATTTTAGTGATTAAACTGAGATATAAGGGTGCCAACTAAGTATTAGATTCATCATTAATCGACGATGAATAAAAAAAGGGATGCCACTTGGCATCCCTTTTTGTTTTTCTTTAGGGTCAGTACTTGCGCACTGACCCTTTTCTAATTAACTCAAGAGAGTTGCTTAGAAGTTGTA
>Ga0209302_10000538_pt1 | contig 22225 bp, 22 predicted proteins | sample ArcOceMetagenome_2_FD_187445 | JGI IMG/M metagenome (GOLD analysis project Ga0209302, IMG submission 187445) | Marine eukaryotic phytoplankton communities from Arctic Ocean - Arctic Ocean ARC135M Metagenome (SPAdes) (version 2) | ecosystem: Environmental > Aquatic > Marine > Oceanic | place... | reverse complement strand
GTGCCTCTTCGGAGGTGAGACGTTGCAATTTGTAGCGTCGTAGTCTAGATGCGTGCGTCTTTTCTACCAGAAATCTATCTATCTATCTATCTATCCCCGCCTGACTCCAGTTGGTTTGGGAGCGAGCGGTCGATCATGCAGCCCACCGTCCCCGACTTCGCAGCCCCAGAATTCAGCGACGCTCTCTTCTTTGTCTTTGCTCACACGTCGCTCTCCGAGGTCTTCGTCTTCCGAGGGGTCTGCCACGAGTGGCGGCGCTCTATCGACAACTGCCAATCAAGCTCAGTCTTCTGGCGCTTCCTGGCGTGCACGCACGCGAGCGGGCAGCCGCCATCGGACGACGCCACACCACTAAGTGCGGGCACAACGTGGGAGGCGGTGGCTCGGAGCCTCGCATGCAGCCCGATGCCAAGCTTCCAGAGGCGGCTGATGCAGCAGAAGGACATGACCGCGCCACCGCTATTCAACATGGAAGAGATTCGCCGGATGCTCGAGGCGCTCGTCGTCCTGGGCGAGCTGGCGGTGGTCGACTGCCCACACACATTGTTGACCACCTTCATCACGCAGGAGCTCAAGAGCATCGCCTCACTCACCGTGTACACGGCGTGCTCGCAGAAGCCACCATACGTAGACGGCGCGTCGATGGCGAGCATGTTGGCCGACGCGGCGTTGGCCGGGCGTGGGCTGCAGCGTGTCGTCTACGGCTGGTGGCGCAAAGAGGCCGGCGCGCTCGCAGCGCGCGTCCGCGAGAGGATTGGCGGCGCGCCGGCGGCGGCGCAGGCGCTCGCGCTGCAGCGATTCGCCGCCTTCGTCAAGTTCATGGTGTCGGTGGCGCTGCCGTACATCGACAGGAGCTACGTGCGCACCTTCTGCAGCAGCCACCTGCGCATCCTCTCGATCAAGGAGATTGGCGCGCACGCGGTCGCCGCAGTCGCCGCCGCCGCGGCGGCGGCGGTGGCGGCTTCGGGTGTGGCCGTAGACGCCGGCGTGCCGTTCTCGCCGGTGCCGCCAGTGCCACCGTTGCCGCACGACGACGTGACGCTCGGCCCGGACGGCGAGGTCGACGAGGAGGCACTGCTCACGCTGACGACGGCTCGGATGCTAAACCCGCTGCTGCTCCCGGCAGAGGTCGTCTCCGTCCACGTAATGGCCTACCACGCGATAAATGCGTAGGCCCAGCGAGGTTTCTCACACAGCTGATTTTATTTTTTTTCTCTATAGGGCGATAAGATAAGATAAGATTGTTGGGTTTATCTTATCTATAGGGCGAACATCCAGGTGCCTAACGCGGCACATATCTATCCGCCATGGCGAGGCGAAGAGGAAGGCTGTGCGTGCTTCTTCTGGGGGTGGGCACGTGCGTAATGGGCCTTCCTGGTACACTAAAGCACGAGCACGGCCCGGTGGCGCTGCAGGCACCCTTGCCTGCGAGTGACCAGCAACCAGAGACACAGCGGACGCTTGTCAGCTTCGCTTACTACGAAGGCCGGGAAGGAGCGCGTGAGAATCTGCAGTATTTTCTCAGGGCTGGTATCGGCGCGTCACAGCCTGGAGACGGCCCGATATCTTACGGGTTCGTGATCAACGGTTTCGACTGCTCCGAGCCCATTCCGACCGACCGGAACGACATCGTGGTGCTCAAGAGGGCGAATGAGGGCTTCGACTACGGCGCCCATCTGGCGCTTTTGCGATACATTGCTCGAACTGGGGTGAAGGCGTACCGTGGAGAGATGGCAGTCGAACTGTGGGACTTCGGATCGGAGTCTCAGCAGCTTACTGCGGCACAGCTGCCCTTTGACAAATACGTGTTTCTCAACGCGGGTGTGCGCGGCCCGTTCCTCCCTGCTTACTGGCCGAGAAGCCGGTCCTGGACGCGTGTGTACCTCGACAAGCTGTCTCCCTCAGTGAAGCTCGTAGGCAACTCCGTCGTCTGCCTGCCTCAATCCGATCCTTGCGTGAAGGGCGGCCCAGGAATTACGCCAAACCCGGACTGCTATGGCCCCAAAGTGGAGGGATACGCGTGGGCAACAGACCAAGTGGGGCTCCAAGTGCTCCTCGATACGGAAAACGTCTTCCAGTCGCACTCGGACAAAGTGAGCGCGATTATCAACGGAGAGTACGGCATGAACATTGCCATCTTCAAGGCAGGGTACACGATCGACTCGCTCCTCCTAGCCTACCAGGGGGTGGACTGGACGAACCGCTCGAGCTGGGGGTGCAACGACAATGAGCACCCCTCTCGCTCTGGTACGTACTTCGGGGTGACGCAGCACCCGCTCGAGACGGTGTTCGTCAAGGTCGAGTGGGTCCACGACGACGGCACTATCGACAAGATCTTGCCCCAGTACGTTGATGCGTACACGAACTTCCAAAAGCTGGGTGGGGCGCGCGCCTCTGCTGCAGCTGGTGTGACTGCTAGTGACATTGCATTGCGTCGAGTACTTGCCTAGTTCATATCGTTTCTGTTCTCGTTTGAAAGTAGTTAATTACATGCACCTTTTGGAAGCACCGGAAGCGGAACTCGGCGAACGCGGGGCGAGAGCGCGCGCGGCCCTCGAGCGGAGCCGGAGCGACGCGGAGCGACGACCGTCTCGAGACCGACGCTCGACGATATTCGATTCTCGATGAGCGTTTTTCTCGACACCAAATAGGGACCAAAGTAAAAGCATAAAGGTACTGTTTTATCTCACACTCTAAAGTCGTATGTATTTATAGATCGGTCGTATACGGCCTCACATTTGACGACGCGGACGGGCTCGGGGTTCAGGTCCCACGGGACCAAGCATAACCAAGCAGGGCCGCTCCTCCAGGATCGACGGGGATGGCACGTAGTATATTGAACACAGAAGAGTAGACCCGTGATGGCGCCCTGACGGGCGCATCAGATATCCTTCTTAACGGAGGCGAGGATCTCGCTGATTGCGGCCTTGACCTCTGGTTTCTCGCCGGCGACCGCGCCGACGATCTCGGCGAGCCTAGCCACCGCGCCGTGCAGTCGCTCGACCTCCGATTTGCGCGCCTCTGAGAACCCCGACGACGACGCGGAGCCTTGCGGCGAGGAGCCTTGCGGATTCTTGCGGCTGGCCCACCGGCCACCGCCTCCGAGCCCGCCTCCCAGCCCGCCTCCGAGCTCGCCTTCAAGGGATTGGTGGGTGAGCTGTGACGTGCGCCGGCTGGGCATCTGGCTCGGCAGGCGGCTCGCCGACTCGGAGGCGAGCGTGGCGCGGTTCTGACTGAACCAGTGGTACTTGGCACGCCTCGCGCCCTGGCTGTCGATGGTGAGGCGCAGCCGGTCGAGCAGGCGGTTGCTGAGCACCTGGTTGGGGTTAGGATTCGGACTAGGGTTAGGGTTATGGTTGGGGTTGGGGTCAGGGTTAGGGTTCGGATTACTGAGCACCTTGACGAGGTCGAGCGCGAGGAAGACGACGAGGTTGTAGAGCAGCGTGACGCCCATGTGGCCGACGGGGCACGCCCAGAAGGAGATGGCGTCCGCCTGGTTAGGGCTAGGGTCAGGGGTTGGGGGTTGGGGTTGGGTTGGAGTTAGGGTGTGGGTTGGAGTTAGGGCTAGGGTTAGGGTTCATGCTAAAGGAGTAGACCTTGAGAAGCCCGCCGATGAGCGCGGTGGCGGTTACGGAGAAGGCGAAGGCGCAAAGGAGGTGCGCCCCCGGTGGCGCCGTCCAGAAGGGGCCGTCGTTGCGCGCGGAGAGCAGTGTGAGGAAGCCAGCCCACGAGAGGGAGATGTAGATCATGGTCGCCATCTCGGAGAACTGAAGCGGTGCACGCAGCCCAAAGTACCTGGTTGGGGTTGGGGTTGGGGTTGGGGTTGGGGTTGGGGTCAAGGGTTAGGGGTTAGGGTCCGTGGTCCGTGGTCCGTGGTCCGTGGTCCATGGTCAGTGGGGAGGGTTAGGGTCAGCGTTACGGCTTGGGGTTAGCTATGCGCAACGCACCAGAAGAGGTTGAGCCGGTCGGGCTGCTGGGCGGCGGGGCGCATCGCTGCGAAGCCTATCCCCAGGAAGAGCAGCTGCGCCGCCGTGACCACGAGGCTCATGGAGCCGGCGAGGGCGTAGAGGCGAGGCAGGTCCCACCTGGTTGGGGTTGGGGTTGGGGGCCGTGTTAGGGGCCGTGTTAGGGCTCGGGCCAGGATGAGTGTCAGGGCCCGGGTTCGGGTTCGGAAGAGGGTAGGGGTCAGGGTTGGTGGCGAGGCGGGAAGGGTTGGGGTTCGAGGCGAAGCAGGCAGGCCCCACCGCTTGGGGGTGCGCGACTGCCGCACGTTGTCCCACGCGACGGTAATCATGCAGATGTCGTTGAACATGACCATGAAGACGAGCTGCAGGATGTTGAGTAGGAAGTAGTTCGGGATGGCCACGCCATGCATGTCCACCACAACGCTCGCGCCCTCCGCCCCCTCCCCCGGATGCTCGAGCTGGCACACCTGGTTAGGGTTGGGGCCAGGGTTGGGGCCAGGGTTGGGGCCAGGGTTGGGGCCAGGGTTGGGGCCAGGGTTTGGGTTGGAGTAGTGCTAAGGCTGGCTCGAGCTGGCCCACCTCGCCCGCGACGTCGGCGGGGAGCGCGCCGTTGATGGGTAGACAACCGAGGTAGGCCTGCGGGTTGAAGGCGGAGGCAGAGACGACGAAGAAGAGCGCGAGGGTGAGCGACGAGGCGACGCGGTAGGTAAGGTAGTTCTTGAGGCGCTGGAAGATGCACCGCGACAGCTTGATGGCGATGATGATGGTCGAGAGACCGGGCTCGGTCAGCACAATGTCCGCAGCGGCGCACGCGGCGTCGGTGGCGCCCTCGACGGCGATGCCCACGTCGGCCTTCTTGAGGGCGGGCGCATCGTTGACGCCGTCACCCGTCATGCCCACGGTCCAGCCGCGCCGGCGCAAGGTCTCGACGATGTTGAACTTGTGCTCGGGGTAGACTCCGGCGAATCCGTCTGCGATCTCGACGAGCTCCGCACCTGGTCAGGGTTAGGGGTAGGGGTAGGGGTAGGGGTAGGGTTGAGGTAAAGGTGAGGGTTGAGGTTAGGGTTGGGGGTTGGGGTCAGGGTTAGGCTGAGGCTTAGGACAAGCTCCGCACCGGGCGCGTCGGGCTCCGTCGCCTCGGGAAGGTCCGCCGTGCCGTAGACGGCGGTACCTGGTCAGGGTCAGGGTCAGGGTCAGGGTCAGGGTCAGGGTCAGGGTCAGGGTCAGGGTCAGGGTCAGGGTCAGGGTCAGGGTCAGGGTCAGGGTCAGGGTCAGGGTTAGGGCTGGGGTTATAGTCATGGACGGCGGTACCCATGCCGAGCGCGCGGCATGTCTCCTTAGCGATGGCCATCTGGTCGCCCGTGAGCATCTTGATGCCAACCCCTAGGCCGTGGGCCGCCTCGATGGTCTGCCCCGTGTCGGGCCGCGGCGGGTCGAGGAAGGTGAGGAGGCCCATGAAGCACCAGCGCTGCCGCTCGTCGGTCCGCGCCACGGCGATGCAGCGCACGCCGCGACACGCGTAGTCGTCGACCGCCGCCTCGAGTGTCTCGCGAATCAGCGCGTAGTCATGCGCCATACGCAGCACCACGGGTGGCGCGCCCTTGCTCACCTCGAACTCCCTGCCCTGGGCGTCCCGAAGCGTGGCCGTGGTCCGCTTGATCGACGGGTCGAAGGGCGAGTAGTCGAGCTGCGTGTAGGTGTAGGTGTAGGTGTAGGTGTGTGTGCATGTAGGTGTGCGTGTACTTGTACTTGTACTTGTACGTGTACGTGTGTACCTGCGTGTAGGTGTCGAGCTGCGCGAGCCAGCCGGAGCGTTGCGCGGCGCCGAGCACCAGCGTGTCGAGCGCGTCCTTGGGCGACTCCTTCCACTTGGTGGCGAGCGCCGCGCACTGGAGCACCTCGGTGGCGGCTGCAGAGGCCTCCATCTCATCGGGCCAGTGGTGCGCCACGCCGTCGGCTGTGACCACGTGCTGCATCACCATCTTGTTGAGGGTGAGGGTGCCCGTCTTGTCGGAGCAGAGCACGGCCATGCCGGCGAGCTGCTCGATGGAGGAGAGCCGCGTGACGATGGCCTTGTGCTCGGCGAGAGTGCGCCCGCCGAGGGCGAGGGTGGAGGTGCAGACCACCTGGTTGGCGATGGGCACGATGGCGACGAGCAGCACAACCGCCTCGACGACGACGACCTCGACGCTGTTGCCGCGCACGCCGAGCACGATAGAGATGGCAGCGATGCACGGCAGCCCCACCGCCAGGATGGCAAGGAGGATCTGCAGCAGCACCTTGTCGAGATTGCTCGCGTCGTCGACTGAGTTGAGGAGCGCGGCCGTCTTGCCGAAGAAGGTGCGCGCGCCTAGTTAGGGTTAGGGTTGGGGTTGGGGCTAGGGTTAGGGTTGGGGTTAGGGGTAGGGGTAGGGTTGGGGTTAGGGGTAGGGTTGGGGTTAGGGGTAGGGTCAGAGAAGGTGCGGCGCGCCAGTGGCGACGACGAGCGCCTCGATCTCGCCCGTCGAGATACACGAGCCCATCATGGCCACGTCGCCCTCGCCCATCTTCACCGGGAGCGACTCGCCCGTCAGTGCCGCCTGGTCGACGCCGATCTCCTTGCCGGCGAGCAGCCTGCAGTCGGCGGGGACGGCGCCACCAAGGGCAAGCACAACGAGGTCGCCCGGCACCAGCTCCCGTCCCTTGACGACCACCCACCGGCCGTTGCGCTTCACGTTGGCGCGGGGCGCAAGGCTCTTCTTGAGCGCGTCCACAGCGTCGCCCGCCTTACACTCTTCGTGCCAACCGACGAGGGCGTTCATCAGCTGGAGCAGCAGCAGCACACCGAAGTCGACGAGGTCCTCCGTGGGGCCGGAGGCGCCCTGGCGGCCCTCGGCCAGCTTGACCAGGCCGACGGTGAGCTCGACGAGCACTCCGACCCAGATGAGCAGCGCCATCGGCGTGGTGAACGCGAGGAGGAGGAGCACCTGGTCAGGGTCAGGGTTAGGGTTAGGGCCAGTAGTCAGTGGGAAGGGGAAAAGTGTGTGTGGGGTCTGTGCGAGGACGTAGGGTTGGGGCTCGGGGTAGGGTTAGGAGGAGTACCAGCTTGCTCTTCGCCTTCTCAGGCAGCGCGTTCTCGCCCCACTCCCGCCGCAACTCGGCCACCTGCTCATCGGTCAGCCCTTCGTGCTCGGCCACCTGTCGCGAGGGGTCAGGGTCATTCATGGCACCATTCAGTCCCTGCCGGTACCGGCCGACCACCACACCGCGGGGGGGGGGGCACCCTGGCGGCGGCGGCATCGCAGGCGGTGTGTGCAGCACGCGGCGGGTGTGCAGGCAAGCTCGAGAGTGAGTCGGGTTTACGCGGGGCTTCTGGCCGCGCTCGCCGCCACCGCGTTTGCGCTTGGCTTGGGATGGGTTAGGCTGGCAATGATCGCTGGTGGTTCGACGGTCCTGCGCACCCTGGGCTGCCTCTTGCACAACTCCGAGGGGCCACCCTCCTCGGCGACGATCAGCGGGTCCGTGAGCTTCTCGGGCACCTCCGCCATTCAGGTGCCGGCACGGTGGCGCGCGCGCGCGCTTTTCGGCAGAGGGAAAAATGAGCCCAGCCGATCCGGCCCCATTCTCTCACTTGAGGCGAACAAACAAACACTGCCGTGGTGGCAACAACTCCTGAGGGCGGTATCGCGCGGGCCGAGCTCCTGGGTGGCCATTTTCTTCGTCTGGAACAACGCGCCCCGGCGAGATGGCCGTCGCTGGGCTCTGCTATAGCCTAAGAAACAAGGGGAGGCGACGATGCGAGGCGCGATGAGCGCGCGGCGTCACCCCCTGCGCCTCTAGGTTTATTATATTTGCGCCTTATCTTATCTTATTATCCCCCTCCGGGCAGCGCCGTGCGCCCGCAACGAACCCCGCTCTCGGCGAATTGGCGGGTACCGGGCTGAGCCGACCATGCTCCGGCTAAATTCGCATTTCCTCGGATTTTAGGATTGACTCTCGTGTACTAGGTGCGCGTGTCGTCCGCCGGTAGCGCCCCCCCCTCCCTTCCGCTTCCCCGCTCTGTCTGTCTGTCAGTGCGCTCGGTGCACGGCGGGCTGCGTTTTTGGCGGGCTGCGCTGTTGCCCAGCCGAGCCTGCGCTTGATGCCGCAATTGACGCCACCGCTGCCACGGCTGGAGCTCTCCAAGCTGTCGGCGCCGGTTGTGGAGGAGGGCGGCCGCGTTGCACAGCCGCACACGCCCATCGGCGACGCCCACATCACTCGACACCCAGGCGCCTCGGATTTGGGCGAGCTCCAGCCCAGGTCACTGCAGCGCCTCGTCAGCTGGCCTCGTCAGCCGGCCCGATCAGCTGGTCCGACTAGCGGCGTGGAGGTGAGAGGTCGCCTGAACAGCACTCACCTCCCGCAGCTGGTCGCCCGGCCAGCTGGTCTGGCGCAGCGGTCGATGGGTCCGCCCTCGATCGCAGCTGAGAGAAGCAGCTCTGAAATCCGGGCCAGCTACGGTGCTGGGAGTCGATCGAGCGCAGCGTCGGACCAGCTGCGCTCCGCCGACAAGCGTCGGCGCGACATGGCTGCAGCACAGGGCATGGAGTGGAGGGCTGCCAACGGCGTTGAGGGGAAAAAGGGCGGCTTCTCGGCGCGTGAGTCGGGGCCGGAGTACCTCGCGCGGCTACTCTCGTACCGGATGAATCATGCGCTACAGCGGTCGGAGGCGAACGAGGAGCTCCTGCCCCTCGACGTGGTGACCAGCGACGGCGGCGGCGCCCAGCGAGGCCTCTGCTCATGCCTCTGCTGGCAGCGGCGGGGCCTGTGCTGTCACCTCTGCTGGCAGGCCTCCTCCGCCGCCGGCAGAGGCCTTCGCCGCCGCTGGCAGGCGCGTGGCCATCTGAGGCCGCGGCAGCTGAGCGTCTGCATTGCGCTCGCAGCCTCGCTGCTGCTGCTCGGCTTGCTGCTCGGCAAGGACGGCGGAGGCGAGGGCGGCGGCGGAGGGGCCTATGCTCTGCAACCGCCCTCGCCGCCGTCCCCGCCGCCGCCGCCGTCACCGCTGTCATCACCGCCGCCGCAGCCGCCGCTACTCGGACCTTCGCCGCGTCCGCCGCCGCCTCCACTGCCGCCGCCGCCGCTGAGCCTCATGGCGCGCCGCGCGCGCGCCTTCGCGCTCCTCTCGCCGCGTCCGCCGCCGCCCCCGGCGCCGCCCCCGCCGCTCCTCGACGACACGCTCCTCGTTGGCTTCGCGCTGGTAGTGCTGCTGTGGGCGTGTGTGCTCCGAGGCCTTGTCCTCGCTTGCCACACCACCGGCGAAGGCGGCGAAGGCGGCGGCTTCCCTGCCGCGTCGCTCCGCTCGCGCGCCTCCGCGCTCCTGTCGCCGTTCTTGTCGCCGTTTGAGCCGCCGGCGCGCGACTCGGCCGTCGCCTCAACCCCTGGCGCCTCCCGCCACAATACCTGCCGCCTAGCCCCCCGTCCCACCCCCTGCAAGCCGCCGCGGGCCGTGCCACGGACGCCGCCCACTGCTGTCGCCTCCAAGCCGCCAGCCTCCCCCTCCTCCACCGTCTATGGCGCCTCCGCCGCCGCCGCCGCCGCCGCCGCCGCCGCCGCGCGAAGTCCGTGCGCGCCGTCCGCGTCGGCAGTGACAAACGGCGCACCCCCCGGCTCACCCCCCTTCGCATCTCCTGACAGCCGCCCGCGCGTCGCGCAGTGCCTCACTCATGAGCGCTGGCCCACCCGCTCCGCGCCGCCGCGGCTGCCATCGTCTGCTGGCGGGTCGCCGTGGGGCGCGCAGTCGGCGAGTGCGCGCCCATCGTGGGACTCAAGCGCGCTCACCTGGGAGAGTGCGGCGGCGCAGTCACAGCGCAAGGGGGCGGACGAGGCCGCAGCGGAGCGAATCCGCCTCGACAACGAGCGGTGCTCGCAGCGGACACTGACCCTAACCCTGACCACTGACCCTGACCCTACTCCTACCCCTACCCCTACCCCTACCCCTATTCCTACCCCTACTCCTACCCCTACCCCTACCCCTACCCCTACCCCTAAGCAGGCGCTCGCAGCGGACACTGCGCGCGCGGCGGCTCGCACGCACCTCAGTCTCGGCTTCGCCCTCGCCCTCACCCTCGCCATCACCATCGAGGCAGCCGCGACAGTCGTGGCAGCCGCGGCAACCGCGGCAGCACCACCGCCGCTACGGCAGCGCGCCGCCGCGGCTGCCGCTTCTCGACGGTGTGCTGCACGGCTTCGGCCAGGTGACGGGCCAGCCGTGTGCACATTGCGTGTGCACTGCTCTGCATGTGCACCTGGCACACAGCTCAGGTCGGGTCCTGGTCGCAGCAGTAGTACCATACTAGATCCAGGTCGGCTCTACTTACTATGGCTATACTTGCTGTGGTGCAGGTCCTGGGGCGCCTCGCCTCGTCGCTCAGCCCCTCTCATTATCACCCCTCGTCCGCCGCGCCGCCCGCCGCCTTCGCGCCGCCGCCCTCCGCCACCTCGCCCGGCGGGAGCGCTGCGCCCGCCTCGCCCGCCGCGCCCGCCGGCCACTGCTCCGCATGCCGTTACGGCCTGCCACCAGCGCAGCGGCCGCCGCCTCCGCCGCCGGGTGCCGGGCTTCGCCACAGCGGCAGCGGTGCGGCGGCGAGGTGCGGTGCGGCGGCGAGGTGTGCATGCGCCACGCCGCGCGCGGCGGACCATGGCCACCATGATGGCCACCATGGCCACCATGGCCGCGCGTCGGACGCGTCGGGCGCGCCGGGTGCGCCGTCCTCGCGCGTGGCGTCCGCTGCTTGCGCGCCGTTCCGCTCGCCACCGCCCCGCGGCCGTGCCCAGGCCGTGCCGCAGACGCCGCACCCACCGGGCTGTGCCAGTGCCTGCGCCAGGCCGCCGTTGGAGGGGGTCAAGCCGGCTCACCCGTTCGAGACGGCGGCGGTGGCAGCGGTCAGCCCAGCCCAACCGGACCGCCTCCAACGGCTCGAGCGGCTGGCGGCGGCCAGCCTCAGTTCGGTGGGGCCGAGCGAGTGGTCAGCGGGCGGCGGCGGCGCGCCGCACGGCCTTGCACCGCCGGAATGGACCGCCCCAGTGCATTGGCTCGGCCCGTTCGCTCGGCCCGAGCCTGCAACCGAGCCTGCAACCGAGCCTGCAACCGAGCCTGCAACCGAGCCTGCAACCGAGCCTGTAGCCGAGCCTGCACGCCAGAGCGCGTCCGGGCCGCTTCCGCCGCCGCCGGAGCAACCGCAGACGCCCGCGCCGCCGACGAACCTCGGCGCGCTCGCGTGCAATCTCGACGCGCTGAGCTGCGAGCTCGACCACCTCGCCAGCACCGCGGGCAGCGGCTACCACAGGTGAGGGTGGCCCGCCCTGGCCCTGGCCCGACCCCGACCCCCACCCTGACCCCGACATCAGCTCTGAATCCGACCCCCTGCCTTTGACGCCCCCCCCCCCCCCCCCCCCCCCCCCCCCCCCCCCCCCCCCCCCCCCCCTTTACGCCCCCCCCCCCCCGCGCGCACCCCGCACCCCACCCCTGCCGCAGCGTCACCTCGTGGCACACCGACGGCGACTCGCACGTCGACTTTGAGTTCGCACGTGTCCTCGGCTCACGGATGCGCGAGCCGATGAGTCTACGCCGCGCGCCCGCCACCCAGCCGACCGCGGCCGCGCGCACTGAGGTAGCCTCGCTGAAGTGGCCGGCCGAGGCGATCGCCGAGGTGGCCGCGACCCCAGCGGCCACGCTCCCCGCGCGGCTGAGTGCCGCGCCGGAGCTGCTAAGCGCGGCGGCGGACGAGGTGGACTCGGCGGCGGCGCACATGGAGGAGCTAGTGCGCCGCTACGAGAGCGAGATGGGATTGGCGCCTGCATGTCGAACGGACGCGACGAGCACCACGTCAGACGCGCGGCAGTGGAACACCGCCCTGCGCGCGTGAGGAGTAACACACTTATTTAATTCATACTTTAATCTCATCAGCCCCTCAAATATCAATTAAAACGTGCCCTCTTGAACTGTCCTTGTGAGTCAATGAGACTTGAGAGTGTCACGAGTCAGCAGTCACGTCGAATTCTGACTCTCAAATCAATCAAATACGGTACGGCTTTACGGGGGGTATAAATTCGTTCGATCGCTTTCAATATTTCGGCATTTGGGGCCCAGGTGTGACGGTGCCAAATTACCCCATGCCTTTACAATCACACGCGCATGGCCACAGCGATCACGGGCTCGGGCCCGCTCACGTCAGGAGCCGCACGCCACCACACACTGGAGTCTGGACGCTCCTAGCTAGACGTCACTATACCCTTGGCTCCGGGTAGGCGTCAGACTTGGTCCTTTGAGCCCGTGAGGCTCCTCTCCGGGTAGGCTTCACACTTGCTCCGTTAAGCCCCTGCAAGGGTAGGGAGGGTCTGACCAGGGCAGTCGGTCCGGAGGCTCCCCCCTATTGCTACGGCGGCGCCCCCCCCAGGCCCAGAGTTCAAGCTAGAGGTGTACGGCACCTTGAGGACCTCCCGCTGGATGCACCGCCGCGGAGCAGCTTCGGGCACACGTACTCCTCTTTCTTTAGGTCCTTGAACTCCTTGCCGTCCCCCTCCTGGCTGTCCAGGTCCTCTTCGTTGGAGAGGGTCTTGGCAAACCCCTGTGGCGATGGTGGCGAGATGCGTGTGCGTGTTGGGCGTGTTGGGGAGGCAGGGGGGGCGTGTGCGCTTCGGGGCCGCTGTCTTGAACACTGGTCTGCGGTGAGGGGCGGCGGCAGTCGGGTATGCGCGCCGCGCGGCAGCACCGCGCACCTCGAATATAACCATATAGGCGACCCAAGCGACGACTGCGAGGTACAGGGGAATGCTGGCCGCGGCACGCTGGTAGATCTCCTCGGCCGTCATTAAGCGCTTGATCACAAGGGAGATGCCGAGCGATCCAGCGAGCCATCCGCGCATGGACTCGGTGACCGTCTGATCCATCCGCGGCGGCTGAGCAAACCAGTGGGCAATGCCAAAGTGCGTGGCGAAGAAGGAGGGGACCAGATAGCACGCCGCGAAAATGTACATCGGCGGGTACATCGGCGCGTAGATGAGGACGAGGGACATCGCCTTGAAAAGCTTGGCGTAGTTTCTACCAACCTTCATGGGTGGCGGCATCCACAACTGATTCAGCTTGTGCTGCGACTTAGCGCCGCGGGCGAGGCCGTAGCGTTTCAGTAAGGACGGCATCGACACCACATTAGTGAAGCAAAACGAGACCCCCGTGACTGCAAGGTTGATAACCATTTGGTTTACGATGCTGCCGGTGTCATACCAGAGTTGGTAGATCAGGCGGTTTTTGCCGTCAATGGATGGGGAAAGGAAACTCATGCCGCCAAACGTTGCATGGCCGGTCCGGAACGATTCGAGCGTCGCCACCACGAAGGGCGTAATGGAGGTGTTGATCAGGTACAAGAAGGACAGCATGGAGAAGACGCTCCGCTGGAACCCCGTCTGGGAGGTCGGCCCGGCTTTCCTGCTCAATTTCAGCACGAGAATCGTAAGAGCCTCGTTGGTGACCAAAGTGACGGCCGAGTTGGCGATACCGTAAAAAAGTCCCTGTAACCGCATGGCGTTCTTCTCGGCAGGTTTCAAGTCGCCGGCCTGCAATCTGTCGTTAATCTCCTTTTTCATCGTTGAAGAATAAAAGGTCGTCGTAATAAGCAGCATAGCGCTGAGAATGACGAGAGACGCAAGAATAAGGTCACTGGTAAGGCTCCAGAAGAGCCGCGTGCCTTTCGACATCTCGAGATTCTCCCAGAAAATGTCGGACGGGTCCGGGGCGGCCCCGACCTTGAGGTTGCTGATTTTTTCGCCAGCGGCCGAGTGGAAGACGAGTTTGCGCCGAAGCTTCGAGCTGTACACAAAATCCCGGGCCGATACGGCAACCTTGGTAAAGCCCAGCCTCGCCCCATGGACGTCAGAGGCTGACACCGTTAGCGGCGTGAGCTTGTCGAGCGAATCAGTCTCGTACGCGTGAACGGCTCCCGAGTCAAAGCGCACGTTCTTCTTGCCGCCTTCCGTCACTCCGTCGATGACGCCCTCCCCGTGGGACGGGTGGCGCACGCGCGCCCCGTTGGCATACATCTTCTTGCGCCTGAGGCTGGACACACGGAGCACGATGTTGAAGACGATCCGTTGAACCAGCGAGGGGGTCCGCAGGCGCTTCATGAAATCGTTGCGTTTTGCCTCCTGGTTGAAAGTGATGAAGGCGTGGCCGGTGCTCTGGTCCTTCGCCTTGACCAGCGCGCTAAGCTGGTTCTCGGTGGTGTGGATATTCTTCTGCAGGGTTGCCTCCTTTTCTTGATTAATGTTCTCTACTGCTTCGTTCATGGCTGCTTGTATCTTCTCTTTGCCTGCCGACAAAGCTTCGATCATCAGGTCCGAATCCTTCTTGGCGAGCACTGCAGCTCGTGAATTCTTGGCGGCGTCTGCAACTGCGATCACTTTCCTCGAGGCGGTTGGTCGCCGAGTGAGGTCACTCGGCGGCTTGTCTGGTGCTGGTGCTGGTGCTTGGCTGCTTGACGCGACAACTTCGCCCCGTTTGTCGTTCTTCGAGTCGCGCGTTGAACTTTCCGCGCGACTGGCCTGCAGCTCCTGACGCTGGGTGCGCAGCGACGCGAGCCTAGCCATCGCTTGGATCGGCTCTTTGCAAAAGCGGGCCACCTCGACTTTGTAGATATCCTCCCTCTTGTAGCCCATGCGCTCCAGATCACCCAGCAGCTTCGATTCCAATCCTGGAGTGCCGTCGTCCCCATCGTCGACATCAAACTCCCTCTCCAGCCCGCTGAGCATCACGGAGAAGTCACTGGTGGTAAGGTTGTCTGCGTCGTACTGTGCCGTTCGGCGCCTGGTGATGAAGAACTGCCGAATGAAGAAAGTAAGGAGGATCAAGACGATGACCAGCTCCAACCAGTAGCTCAGGAGTCTGGCCTCGGGAAAGAAAACCCCAGAGCATAGCTCAGAGGTTTTCCTCACATACTCGTAGATGCTGACTTTCTCGCCAGACGGCAAGCCGGGAGCCATTGATAGCCCGTCAGCATTTTGCTCGCTGGTCGTCATCTCGTCGCACGTGCCGGCCCCAGGCATCATCAGATTCGTTATCTGTCAAGGGTGGCGCAATGTGAGATATGGGGCGGGATGTGAGGTTGGGTGGGATATGGGGGTGGGGGTGGGGGGGGGCTGGCAGGGGGTGGGGTGGTGGAACCAGTGCGCGCCAGGGTGGGGTGGGGTGGCGGCGCACTGGATCCATGCTCAGTCCTGGCGTGTAGTTGAGTGCCGAGTAGCCGCACTTGTCCTCGCCATCTTCGTGTTGGATCCACTCCTTCAGGGTCATTCCGGCACTGGCCGTTGTTAGTGACCCGTTGTTAGTGACCCACGTTTCGACGAAGTTGCGGCACTTGTTGCGCAAAAGGTTCCGACTGTGGTTTTCAGCCCACGCGTAGATCGAGACGAGGAAGAGGACGAGAAACATGACCCCGGCATCTAAGTGGAAGTAGAAGTAGAGCTGAACCGCGAGGCCGCAATGATATGTGTCGAGGTCCTTGATCTTGCCAGTAGGGAAGGGGTAAGTGTCGACCTTGATCGCCTCCCCTTTGCTGTTAATCGCGTCCAGCTTCCCATCTTTTGAAACGGCGACGCACCTCTGCGCCATGGAATACTTCTGCGCGAGCGCCACGTCGTTTGCGCCCCTGTGAGTGGCAAACGCGCTCTCGTGCTCATCCATGCCCTCCATCTGGATGCCCTTCACTGCGCTGCCATCATCGTCTTGCGCCATCGCTCTCTTGATGCCCTCCACCCACTTCATGTGGCTGCCATACTGCGCGCGACAACGCAACGCGGGGTGACCGTGGGCGACACGAGCGACATTCACGAGGGCGCTAGAAGGAGGCTGGGCTTGAGGGAGCGGAGGTGGGGCTGCGTGGTGCCACTGCCATGCCGGGTGGGGCGCGAGTGCAGTGGTGGGCGCGAGTGACGATGCACCATGTTGGCGTAGCGTGGCTCTTGCGACTTCGTGCAGTCGATCCAGCCGACCTGCCCCCCCTTCTCCTTCTTGTCCTTGCTTTTCTTGATGTTGAGCGGCAGCATCTCGCCGAGCTCGGGCGAGCAGTGGAAGTGCATAACCTTGCTCTCCATCCAGGCGTTGTCCGTGTTACGTGGGTCGTCCACGTAGCCGGCGTGAACGTCGACGCCCTTCGCGAAGAGGACCTTGACAAGCGCGTCGAACTCCTCCTGCTTCGCCGGGTCTTTGAAGCTGCCCACCTCGTTGATCGACTTCTTCACGGTTGCTGAGACCGAGTCTCCGGGCTTGACCATTCCGCCTGGCAGCGCCCACTCACCAGTGTCGTTACGCTTGATAGCCAGCACCTGCAACGGTGGACGCCCGGGGCGGTGAAGGGGTGGCCACGTGGCGGGGTCGGAGCAGTCGGGGGGGAGAGGAGGTATGGGTGCCGGGGGGTATGCGGTGGGGCGTAGAGCTGCTTCTGTGCCGCTGCGTCGTACCTGGATCGTTCCCGTGAGCGGCTCCCGGCGAGTCACAATGGGGTCGGCCGCGTGGTTCGGCCCCCAGTTCCCGAGCAACCCGCGGCCGCGCAGACCCGTGCGACCGCGCGGGTTGAGTGGGTAGCCCTCGGGATCGAAAATGATCACGCCACCGTTCTCGAATGAGAGCCGCTTCTCCAGGTCCGGATGGAAGGAGAGCTTCGGGTCGGGTGGGTCGGCCCACTTCATGCCCTCGGGCTGCTCGCGGCCGTTGTCGAGGACTACCTTACTGGTGAACGCTGCCGGCTCGTACTCCTCCCAAGTGACCGACCACGGCACTTGGTCGTCCTTCACAGGCGTGCGCTTGCCGCGGTAGAGGGGGTTGTTCTCAGAGCGCGCTTGCGCGTGCGGGGACGATTCGACCGTAAAGGTCCCAAAGCCAGGCGGAAGATCCCTCCGTGCGCGAATGCCACGGAGCAAACTCTGCATCTTCACGACATACTTTGTCATATCGGCCAGCGACATGTCTCCATTGTCATCTTGTTGCGGAGAGGGAATGACGTCTACCTCGCTTAACTGGATGTCCTTGGTGGTACCGGATAACATGGAGAACAGACCGGACATGCTCCTTGGTCGCGCTTGAGGTCCTGCGGCGGCGGCGAGAATGCCGGGTGAGTCTGACGTTCGGCCAGCGTTCGGCCACCCCCCCCCCCCTCACCCACCACACACCATCCGAGGCAGCTGCCAGTGGCCGGCTGGCTGGCTTTGAAGAACGGGAGCAGAACCGGGGTGGCCCAATGCCAATGCGGGGTGGGGTGTGTGGGTGGGGGGGGGGCTGCACTGTGGGCGCAACCACCGGCTTCCTGCGCATCGAGCTGTGCAGCGAATCACTATAGGCCGCCTGCTGGCGCCCCACAACCAGGCTGCATCCGTGCCTGCTTACCCCGCCCGCCGCAGCGCAGGCCCGATATGACGGCCAGAGCGTGGTAACACCCAGGCTGGCAAAACCCCACGTGGACGGGTGCGTCTGCGTGCCGACGTGTTGGACAGGACAGGCGCACCACTTTGCGCTCCGGCTGCTAAGGCTCACCGCGCTCCTCGACGGGGTTGGGCGCCGTCGAGCACGACCCAGCTGCCTTCTGTGGGTAATCTTGCGTGTAACGTCATGGTGCAATCTGGGCGTCTGCGCGCCGCGATAAGGGCTTTCTCGCTGGATAAGATAGATAAGATAACACTGCAGTCAGCAGCGCCGACCGGGCCGAGTCCCAGGTTTATAGGGGCGTATCATCATCGCCGCACACCGGCGAGGGGGCACTCGCTGCCGACGCACCCCCCCCCCACACACACACACTCGACACACGCCTCCACTACCCCTTACACACGCAGGTGTAGTTGCCAAAGCGAACTGTCCCCGAGGCGGCGGCTCACGCGACGGTGGCTCACGCGACGGCGACGCAAGGAGAGGAGAGGCGAGGAGGGCGGCGGTCGACACTCGACTCTCTCGCGCCCCCGGTGGGCCGGGGCCAGGTTCGGGTGGTGCCATGGGTGCGGCCGCACTATACCGTACAAGCGCAACTAAGACTCACGTTGCAAGATCTGCGGTTCCATCACGCCGCATCGCGCGGCGCGTCCCCGCACACTCTCTGGGCGCACTCCTCGCTGCTCGCCGGTAGCGGCACAGCCTCTACTGGCGGCGGCTCGCCCGCCTTGCTGCGCGCGCGCCGATCGGCCAGCAGGCTGCGCACGCGGTGCACGCCCGACGCGACACGGTTACGCCGCGGCGGTGCGGAGCCATCCTCGAAGCACATGGCCTGGCGCGGCAGCTGAACGCCCTCGCCGAGCAGCCTTACCACGTCCTTGAGCGCCGGCATCGCTAGCGTCACGTCCACGTCGGCGTCGCTCGTCCGCAGCAGCCAGCGCTTCGGGTAGCGCAGCCTCCGGGCGGCGGCCATCTGCTCAATCCGCAGCTGCGGCGCCTGGTTAGGGTTAGGGCCAAGGTCAGGGTCAGGGTCAGGGTCAGGGTCAGGGTTAGGGCTAGGGCTAGGGCTAGGGCTAGGGCTGGGGCTGGGGCTGGGGCTGGGGCTAGGGCTAGGGCTAGGGCTAGGGCTAGGGCTAGGGCTAGGGTTAGGGTCAGGGTTCGGGTTAGCTGTTCAATCCGCAGTTGCGGCGCCTCGGCCGATGGCGGCGGCGCGAGCACCTTGGCGCCGTCGAGCTGGTAACCGCCGCAGCTCGTCGGGTGCGGGTGCGGCGCGGTGATGCCCGGGATGATGGTCGATGCCATGACCGTGTCGAGCAGGGCCTCGCGCGTGGGGAAGTCCGAGATGACTCGCTTGCGAGGCCACAGGTTACGGCGCGCCTTACCCTCCTGAGGGGCCAGCAGCTCGCTCACAGTTACGTGCATCCGGCCGGTGGCGCGCTCGTGGATGTCAGGCGGCAGCGACTCGTCTAGAAACTGGCGCATGCCATAGGAGAGCCACGGCCGGCGGCGCTCTTGCAACCCCTCCTGCAACCCCATGAAGATGTCGTGGCAGCGGTACATATCGGAGAGCTTGGTGAACCCCGCCTCGCAGCCAAGGAAGGTTGCGCACACGAGCGCGCCGCTCGACACGCCGTGTAGCGAGCCCACCTCCAGCACGCCGCGGCGCGCGAGCGTGGCGAGCACAGAAGAGACCGCGCCGCCATAGAAGGCTGCCAGGCCGCCGCCGCTCACAACGAGGTCGAAGGCGTGCGGGTGCGAGCGGTGAGCTGAGGCCTCGATCGCGTCGGCCGCCGCGTCACTGCAGGCGTCGATCGGGAGTCTCAGGCTGCTGCGCGGCAGCATGTTGCTCCTCCATGGGCCCGTCCACTTGCGCGATGGGCTCTCCTCGTGCGGCAGCTTGTTCAGATGGCCAATGGTTGCCAGCTCGCCCTCTGGCGTATGCAGGGCGCCGCCTGGGCACGCGCTCGTGCTGTAGACTCGGCGGCGATGGAGGTGCGCGTGCAGCGGCTGCTTGCCCTGCGAGAGCCGCCGCGTCGAACGAATGGTGCTCATCCGTATGCGAGTTTGTGGTTCGTCGGCTTTCCAGGCAGGGGAGGTCTAGTACCGTCAGACCTGGGTGTTCGTTAACAACCACACGAGCCAGCGGCCCTGTGTTTATGGAACGATACGACGTTACCGGCTACAGGATTCCTAGGATTCCTAGACCCTCAGAAACATAGCGCTGCAACACAACCTGTTCAGGAAGCTGTTGCTGCTTTACCGATAGAGAGTAGTCAGCGGACGCTGACGCATAGGACCGTCACGAAGGCATCAACCGAGCCTAACCAGCAACCGGGACAGAGTCCGGTGGTTGATCACTGATACCCCCACGTTGGCGAAGGTTGATCAAGTGACGGATACTCCTCCGAGCCTAACCAGCAACCGGGACAGAGTCCGGTGGTTGATCACTGATAGTCGGCGCAACACTGCTGGCTGAAATTCGTCAGTTTTGGAACCTCTTTTTACATGTACCGCGACGCGCTCTCCTGGTCGAACTTGCATTTTGCACTTGTCGTTCTCGGCTTCGGAGGGCTCCGATGCTCTCGATCCCACTGAAGACGTGTGACTTGACGACGGACTGGATGGAGTCAATTCATCGGCTCACAAGCACCTCGTTTGGCGAGGCCTGCGCGAAGGCTTGCATGGAATCGGCCTCCGCGCTGAGGCTTGCACAGAAGCTTGCCGCCAAGGCCAAGCTGTCCACCGACAACGAGGCCAGCCAGGCCGTGGAGGCATTGCTCAGCTACTACCACATCCTGCTGCGCCTCGAGGCGCCGCTCGGCGCCGATGCGCGCGACCGGAAGGTGCTGTCTATCCAATGGCGGTCGGCCTGGGACGATGCGGCCAAGTTCAAGCACCACGAGCTCGGCCTCGAGATCGCAGCCGTCCTCTTCAACCTCGCCGCCGCCTTCTCCGCGCGCGGCGCGCTCGCGCAAGGCGCCGACGACGTCGAGTCGGTCAAGGCGGCGGCGCGTGACTTCCAGCTCGCGGCGGGCGCGCTGGCCGAGGTCGAGTCCCTCTCGCCCCACGCGGCTTTCGGCGCAGCATGCACGGACGACCTCTCCGACGGCTGCCTCGTCGCGCTGCGCGAGCTGATGCTAGCGCAGGCCCAGGCGTGCGTGTGCACCAAGGCCGAGGCGGACGGAATGGGCGGTGCGCTGCGGTGCAAGCTGATGGTCGGCGCGTCCAAGGCCTACGGGCGCGCCGCAGCGGCCCTTGAGGCGCTCGGCCTGGCGGGCGGGCGGCTCGAGAAGCTCGGAGGCAAGCGGCCCGGCGCCGACTTCGCAGCGGTGGCGGCGGCGCGCGGCAGCTACTACGAGGCGGGCGCGCGCTGGCAGGCGGCGCAGGAGGCCGCGGAGGCGGGTAAGCACGGCTTGCAGCAGGCGCAGCTGCAGCTCGCGGCGGCGGCGGCGGCGGCGGCGGCGGCCGGTCAGGCCAGCGTGCCCGAGCCGGGCAAGGGGAAGGCGGTGGCGCTGCAGGCGCGCGTGCTCGAGCAGCTCGCGAGGGTGCGCAGCGACAACGAGCTGATCTATTACGAGGCCGTGCCGCCCGAGGGCTCCCTCGATCCCATCGATCCCAAGATGCTCGTCAAGCCGCAGCCGCTCGCGCCGCTGCTCGCGCCGATCGACGGGCAGCGTGTGCCGCCGCAGCTCCTCTCGCGCGGCGAGGGGGACGAGCTGCTCATGAGCGAGCTCTTCCAGCCGTTACGCGAATGGCCGCGCGACGTGTCCGCCGCGCTCGCCGCTAGGCTCGCCGCTGAGGAGCAGGGCGTGTCGAGCGACGAGGAGGCTGCACCGGAGGCCGCGCCCTCCGCGGTGAGCTTCCTGCGGGGGCGCGTGGCCAAGGCGGCCATCTCAAGTGCGGTCTCGTCTGAGCCGGACTCTCCCAAGGTCAAGCCGAAGGACAAGGACAAGGACAAGGGCAAGGCGGCTTCAGACGTGCCCGAGAGGCCAGGCGGCTTCAGCCTTGGCAGCCTCTTCCGAGCTAAAGAGACCGCTGCCGCGCGGGCCGACGCCAAGCCTGCCGCCTCCTTGTCTGCCGCGGCTGCGGCCACTGCGGAGGAGGAGCAGCGCCGCGAGGAGGAGGCGCTGCAAGCGGCCATCACCGCGTCCCTCGAGGACAATGGTGGCAGCGGCAGCAGCGGCGGCGGCGGCAGCGGCGGTAGCGGCGGCGGCGGCGGCTCCGCGACCTCGATCTCGACCAACGAGGAGCGCATCTCGCGGCTGCTGCGCGGCAAGATGGGTGGGAGTAGCTCCGGTGGCAGCTCGGCCGCGCCCCCGCCCTCGTCCTCGGCGGGTGGGCCGCCTACGGGCGGCGACGGCGAGGACGAGGACGAGCAGCTGCGGCGCGCCCTGGCGGCCTCGTTGCAGGACCAAGGGCCGCCGCTGCCGCCGCCGCCCTTCGACGCGGCGCTCCGCATGCCGCCACCGCCTTCGTTCGACGCCGCGCTAAGAATGCCGCCGCCGCCCGCACCCTTCACGGGGCCGCCGCCCCACGCTCCGCCGCCGCCGCCGCCGCCGTACGGGTGGGGTGCGTAGCGCTCGGGGTGCCGTGCACGCCCCCCCCCCCCCCCCCCCCCCCCCCCGCCCCGCCGCTGTGTACCGTACCTTACCTTAGAGAGGCAGACTGTCTACTGACGCTAGATTGTAGATACGTGGCAATCGGTCAGTACTACCGGCAACTACCGCTCTCTCTTTGTCTTCGGGTCTTAACGCTTAATTCGTCGAAAGGTACGTGGTCTTTTCGTAAAGCGTAACCGTAAGACGTCGTCGAGTACTTTTACGCCCTCCCC
>Ga0209302_10000537_pt1 | contig 22235 bp, 18 predicted proteins | sample ArcOceMetagenome_2_FD_187445 | JGI IMG/M metagenome (GOLD analysis project Ga0209302, IMG submission 187445) | Marine eukaryotic phytoplankton communities from Arctic Ocean - Arctic Ocean ARC135M Metagenome (SPAdes) (version 2) | ecosystem: Environmental > Aquatic > Marine > Oceanic | place... | reverse complement strand
TGATGGAAGTCGTTACCGGTCAGAAGAATGCGTAAGATTCAATGCATCCTAAATCGCGAGATAATCCCGCCCGCGACACAATCTTGAGACCAACCTGCTCACTGCAAATACCGTAGCGACTGGGTTTACCTCAGGAGGGGCATCTGAACCCTTTTACTTACCCCCATACCAGAAAGCACGCCGCCAGTGATGCGGCTGCAACGCCTTTAAGGTCTTCACATCCAGTGGCGGCATGTCCGAGACTGCTGCATTTGCGGCGGCTTGTTCCGAATTGCGCGTACCTGCGATCACCGTGCTCACGGCAGAATGGGCGAGTGCAAAACCTAGCGCCGTCTCTGGCATGCTGCGAGCACCCTCACCGAGACTCGATTTAATCCGGTCTACACGCGTCACTGCCCGTGCCAAGCGATCACCCGCGAAATAATCATTTCTAAAGTCTCCCGCTGAAAATTGATGATCCTTGGTGTATTTGCCCGTCAGCACCCCTTCATCAAAGGCCACACGCCCGATAATCGCCACACCGTGCTCTTCGGCCACGGGCAATAATTCTGCCGCAGGCTCTTGCTCAAAAATATTATAAATCACCTGCAGCGAATCGATAATCCCCATACGCATCAAATCAATCGCACAATTTTGATCATGCTCGGGCGTCGAGATGCCGACCGCACGAATCTTTCCCTCTTGCTTCAGCTTCTGCAGAATCTCCAACGGCTTCGGATCACGGTTCCATGCACGCGTCCAGGTATGCAGCTGCAAAAGATCAATCGTCTCCACATTTAACTGACGCAGGCGTTGCTCTACATTCTCACGTAAATAGCGTTCACTATAGCGATCCTCCCAGTGGCAATAAGGACTCGGCGGCCACGGCCCCGACATCGGCGGCGTCTTGGTTGCGACAAAAATATCCTCCGACCGTGCTTTCAAAAACTTGCCAATCAGCTGTTCACTGTGGCCATTGCCATAGCCCTCGGCTGTATCAATAAAATTAACGCCCGAATCGGCCGCGCGATGCAGCGCTGCCATCGAATCAGGATCGCCTTGTGTGCCCCAATTCCCACCAATCGCCCAAGCGCCAAAGCCGATTTCTGAAACGTTCCATCCGAGATTGCCAAATTTACGATATTTCATCTCCGTTAAACGAATCATGCATCGCCAAAATCACAAGGTGCAAACTCGACACACGCGTAAACCCTACTCAGGATCAACAGATATGGACGCTTCCGACCACCACTCAGCGGCAAAGACCTGCATCATCGGTGCCGGCATATCCGGTCTGGCCTGTGCTTGGCAGCTGAAACAGCACGGCAAATCCTGCGTCGTGCTAGAGCAATCCGCCCTCCCCGGCGGAGCGATGCGCAGTCACCGTCAAGGCGACTATCTGGCAGAAGAAGGGCCAAACTCAATCCTACTCAACAGCCTCGAAATCGAAGCCTTTCTCGACAGCATTCCAGGACTGAACTCTTCCATAATCGAAGCTCGACCAGAAGCGAACAAACGCTTCATCGTGCGCGGCGGCAAACCCCACGTAGTTCCCATGAGTCTACTTTCGGCGATTACCAGCCCGCTTTGGTCATTTTTCGGCAAACTCCGCGTGCTCAAAGAGCCGTTCGTTAAAGCTGCTGCTGCCGAGGTCGAAGAAAGCGTGGCTGACTTCGCTCGCCGCCGGCTCGGCGACGAGCTTTACCGCTACGCGATCAACCCACTGGTCGGTGGCATCTATGCGGGTGATCCGGAAAAGCTCTCACTCCCGCACGCCTTCCCGAAACTACACGCACTCGACCAGAATCACGGCGGACTCATTCGCGGAGGCTTCGCCAAGATGCGAGCTGCGCGCGCTAACAAAGGTCCAAAGCCGCATAAGCGTATAATCTCATTTAAGAATGGCATCGCAGAGCTACCCGAAAAGCTCGCCGCCGCACTCGGCCAGTCCGTGCATACCGCCGTATCCATAAAATCAATACGGAAATCTGAAGAGCGTTGGATAGTCGCATGGTCGAGCCCAGACGGCACCACGATCGAAGATAGCTTTGATCAACTCATTCTGACAATTCCCGCACATCGCCTTTTACACCTTCCGTTCGATGCTGCCCTTCAAGGTGAACTTCGCCGCCTCGGTGCTATCGATCATCCGCCCGTCTCAGTGCTAAGCCTCGGCTTTAAACGCGCCGACGTCGCGCACCCGATTGACGGCTTCGGCGCACTCGTGCCAAAATGCGAAGGTCGCAAGATTCTCGGAGTGCTGTTTCCCTCCAGTATCTTTGCACAACGTGCGCCCGAGGGCGAAGTGCTACTCACGGTATTCGTCGGTGGCGAGCGCCAGCCCGAGTGCGCTACAGCTGACACCGAAACACTCCAACGAACCGTGCTACCAGAGTTAGAACAGCTCCTTGGCATCACAGGTAAACCCACTTTCGTGCACCACAAGCACTGGGACAAAGCCATTCCACAATACAAACTCGGCTACGCCGCTCAACTCGCAGGCATGGAGCGCATCGAGCAGGATCACCCAGGCCTACATCTGGCAGGCAACTATCGTACCGGAATCTCGGTGACCTGCTGTCTCGAAGCAGCGCTCAAACAATAGTCCCTTTTTTTAGAATTCAGATACGTACGTACCATGCCCAACCCACAAGAAGACATCGCCAAGCTACGCGCCGAGATCGGCAAGCATGATCGCCTGTACTATAAAGATGCCACACCGAGCATCGATGATCAGGCCTATGACCGGTTAAAGACCGAACTCACAACACTCGAAGCAGCGAGCCCTGAATTTAATTTTAGCGAATCCCCGACACAATCCGTCGGCGATGACCGCCTCGAAGCATTCGAAAGCTACACGCATCGTATGCCGATGCTCAGCCTCGACAATACCTACAGCATGGAAGATCTGATCGAGTTCGGCCGCCGCCTTGAAAAGCGCTTCCCCGAGCAGATACTCAACTACCTAGTTGAACCCAAAATCGACGGCGTCGCCGTGAGCCTTACCTACGAACAAGGCAAATTCGTCCGCGCAGTCTCACGTGGCAATGGCACTGAAGGCGACGACATCACTTCGAACGTCCGCCCTATAGCAGGCCTGCCCAATACAATTGAAAATGCTCCCGACCTGCTCGAAGTACGTGGTGAGATCTACATGCGCCACGAAGAATTCGAACGTATCAACGCGATTCGCGAGGCCGCAGGCCAACAGCTCTACGCCAACCCGCGCAACCTTGCAGCAGGCACCATCAAGCTGCTCGACCCAGCCGAAGCACGTGCGCGCAAACTGGACATGGTGCTCTACGGCGTCGGCGCATGTGAGCCCGCCCGCTTCTTCAGCCACCAAGCTGAGATTCAACAAAAGCTCAAAGGCTGGGGCTTCTCCGTATTAGAAAAAATCTGGCTGACCGATGGCATGGAACAGGCTTGGCAGAGTATTAAAGAGCTCGATTCACTACGCCAAAATTTCACCTATCCAACCGATGGCGCAGTCGTCAAGCTAGACGACTTCCGATTACAAGACGAAGCAGGTTTTACCTCAAAATCCCCACGCTGGGCAATTGCCTATAAGTTTGAAGCCGAACGCGCTGAAACCTTGCTCAAAGAAATCAGCCTCCAGATCGGACGTACTGGTGCCGTCACTCCTGTAGCGATTCTCCAACCGGTGCAACTAGCTGGCACAACGGTATCACGCGCGACACTACACAACGAAGACGAGATTCGCCGCAAAGACATCCGCCCAGGAGATACCGTGTTGGTGCAAAAAGCCGGTGAGATCATTCCGCAAGTGCTAGGCATCATCGAAAGTAAGCGCCCCGCGGATAGCCAACCCTTCGATTTCGGCGCACATTTAGAATCACTCGGTATCATCGCCGAACGCGACCCCAGCGAAGCAGTCTGGCGCATCACGAGGAAGGACGACCCCATTCGCCAACAACGCGCTCTGCAGCACTTCGCCAGTCGCGCTTGCATGGACATTGAAAACCTCGGCACCGCCGTGGTCGAACAACTCCTCTCACGTGGATTAGCCAAGAACCAAGCCGATCTCTACACCCTCAACACCGAGCAACTGCTCGGACTCGATAAGTTTGCCGAAAAATCGGCTACCAATCTTATTGCAGCCCTCGAAGTGAGTAAGACGCGCGCCCTCTGGCAACTCATCCACGGCCTCGGCATCCCACACGTAGGCAAACAATCCGCCAAAGATCTCGAAGCATACTTCGAATCACTCGATGCCATCGCGAGTGCGAACGAAGAACAGCTCGAAGAAGTCGACGGTATTGGCTCAATCATGGCGCAAAGCCTACACGCTTGGTTCACTGAGCCAGACCACATCATCCTGATTGATCGCCTGCGCGAGTATGGGCTCAACTTCCAATCCGCACGAATAGAAATGGGCGACAGTGCGCTTGCGGGCAAGATCTTCGTCCTCACTGGCTCCCTGCCAAACCTAACCCGCAGCGAAGCCAGTGAAATGATTGAAAAGGTCGGCGCTCGCACGAGCTCCAGTGTTAGTAAAAAGACCGACTACGTGCTCGCAGGCGAAGCCAGTGGCTCGAAATATGCCAAGGCGGTAAAGCTCGGACTTCAGATACTCGATGAAAGCGATTTCCATGAGCTGATCAACGCTAGCTAGTATCAAAAAAATGCGATGATATCGAATCATTCAAACCATTCCAACATCCGCATCAGTCATGAACTTAGACGCTATTAATCAACTGCTACTCGATCAGCCGTTCATCGCGTTGTTCGCGGTCATTGCATCAGGCTTACTGCTCGGCAGCTTCACCATCAAAGGGCTCAACCTCGGCAATTCTGGAGTTTTGTTTACCGCGCTATTCGCTGGCCATCTAGGCTATGGTATCCCAGGTGGCATTGGCACCCTCGGTCTAGTTTTGTTCGTCTATTGCGTCGGGATCGGTGCGGGTGGACGCTTCTTCGCAGCAGTCGCTCGCGAAGGTGCGACGATGGCAAAACTCGCGCTGATCATCGTCGCGATTGGCGGTGCGATCACTTGGGCAGGCGCGAAGCTCCTAGATCTACCAGTAGATCTGGCAATTGGTATCTTCGCTGGCGCATTGACCAGCACGCCGGCCCTCGCCACTGCCACAGAAAGTTTAACAGACTCCGCCTCAGGGGTCAGTATCGGCTACGGAATCGCATACCCCTTTGGCGTGATCGGTGTGGTGTTATTTGTGCAACTCTTGCCACGTCTTTTAAAGCATAACTTCGACGCCATCGACGCAGAGCACGAAGCGGAGGACAAGGCCGATGAACGTGTTATTACGGTGCTAATTGAAGTGACCAACCAAAACCTAGTCGGCAAAAAAATAGCTGAAGCAGGGATTAATAATCTCAACGCCTGCCGAGTCTCACGCATTTTCAAAGAAGGCCAGCTTATACCACTCAGCTACAGTGATGAATTTAGCCAAGGGCAGCTACTACTGCTAGTCGGACTCAGTAAGGAAATCACCATCGCGATCGACACCCTAGGCCACCGCAGTGATCGCCATCTATTGAAAGATGTGGAGAACGAGCGCCAGAACCTCCTGGTCACCGAGTATAAGATCGCGGGCAAATCGATCCGTGAGCTTGCGTCACTCAAACACTACGGCGTGGTCATTACACGCATTACCCGTGGTGGTCTGACCTTCGTGCCAAACACGGCCACACTCATAGAGACCCACGACAATCTCACCACAGTCGGGCGCACCGAAGACCTCAAAGTCTTTGCCAAAGCGATCGGCCACCGCAGCACTGCAATCGGTTCGACCGACCTACTCTCACTCTCTGTCGGGCTGACGCTCGGCATCGTCGCTGGCTTGATTCCAATCGGCCTGCCCGGTAGCACACCGATTACACTCGGCCTCGCCGGTGGCCCACTCTTGGTGGCACTCTTGCTCGGGCACTTCGGTAAAATCGGCCGCATCGTCGGCCATATTCCACGCCCGACGCGCCTGCTCCTACAAGATCTAGGCCTAGTTTTCTTCCTCGCCAATGCAGGCGTTGAAGGCGGCGTCTCGCTAGTAGCCACAGTACAGCAATATGGCATCAATCTGTTTGGACTCGGCATGCTCGTAAGCCTCGTGCCACTGATCCTCGCATGGCCACTGGCTCGTAAGTTCTTTAAGCTGGACCCACTCCAAGCCCTCGGCGGTATTTGCGGCGGCATGACATCGACCCCCGCTCTTGGAGCCATCACTGCGAAGACCGATTCGCAGGTGCCAGTGATCAGTTATGTATCCACCTATCCCGTGGCGTTGATCGTAATGATCCTTATAACAAAAATCCTGATTGGACTGCTGCTGTAAGCGATTAAGCCATGGTGACGCAACGCCCCGTTAAAAAAGACACCAACCATTCCATCCACCGATGTCAGCCCATCAACCGATGAGCCGTCTCAGCGAGGCCAACAACGGTAACGCTTGCGGCGAATCGGAGTGCACGCAGAGCGTCTCCCCTTTCAGCGAAATCGACTGACCGCCTTCAACGGCCATCTTGCCGCTCTCCAACCACTGCTGGATGCGCGCCACAGCAACCGCCACCTCGTCGATCACGGCATCCGCTTGGCCGCGCGGCATCAGCTGCCCGTCGGCGGTGTAGCTGCGATCTGCAAACAGTTCCTCCCAAACACGAATCCCCGATGCCCGAGCGTGCGCAGCGAATGTCCCACCTGCCAGCGCAAAGATAGCGACTGATGGCTGCATCGATTGGATCCGCTGGAGAAAGATTTCAGCCAGCTCGGGGGCTTGCTCGACCGCATGGTATAGGGTGCCGTGCAGCTTGACATAACTCACCGGTACGCCGACTTCCGCTGCGATACGAGTAAAGCTTTCGAGCTGATCACACAACAGCGCGTCAAACGCCGCGGCCGAGGGCAAGGCAGCGCCACGCCCGCCGGCGACGGCCAGCCCCGGATGTGCACCGACCAGCACGCCATAACGCTTGGCCAATGCCAAAGTCGCCCGCGTCTTCTCAAGACTCCCGGCATGCGCCCCACAACAAATATTTGCAGCACCGACCAGCGCCATCAGCCGCTCAGTTTGCGCCACGCACTCATCCTCCCCCAGATCACAATTTAAAACCAAAACCCCCATTTGCCTCCACTTAGCTAACTAAAAATCCCAGTGGCAACCGCATTTGCCGCAAGCAATCAAACAAGTCTCCACTCCCAGCACCCCGATCTTTGCCGGCACCCTGATTAATTCACCGAAACCATGGCAGCCACGCCCTCTAAAAAGGCCTTGCGCCGATGCGCTCAAGGTCCAGGCATCAAGCTAGCAGCCATACAGAAAATAAATAGAGCCTTTAATTCTCAATATTTTACTATCGCGACCGGATTACTCTGATGAATCCTTCGGAACTAGGCAAATTTCCTATACTTTGAGGTCAGCTTCAAATAGTTTATCTGCCCCATGTATACACTCAGGACATACCAACAAGAAGCGGTTGATAGCACCCTCAATTACTTCAGAAAGCGACGCGACCCTGCGGTGATCGTGCTGCCTACAGGTGCAGGTAAGAGCTTGGTGATCGCTGAGTTGGCTAAAATTGCCAAAGGCCGCGTGTTGGTGCTCGCTCATGTCAAAGAGCTGGTCGAGCAAAACCATTTGAAGTATGAGAGCTATGGCCTGCATGCGGGGATCTATTCCGCGGGATTGAATCAAAAGGATAGCAAGCAGAAGGTCATATTCGGTAGCATTCAGTCGGTCGCTAAGGCTAAAGATGCCTTCTTTAAAGATTTCACGCTCGTCGTGATCGATGAATGTCACCGCGTCGGCCTAGAGCCGGACAGTCAGTACGCGAAAGTTATCACGCAGCTCAAGCTCAACAATCCGCGTATTTGCATCTTGGGCCTGACCGCCACGCCGTATCGCTTAGGACTCGGCTGGATCTATAATTACGCACTCCGTGGGGAGGTAAAAACTAAGGAGCTTCGCTTTTTCAAGCACTGTATCTACGACCTGCCACTTGAGTATATGATCAGGAACAAATACCTGACGCCCCCCGTAAAGGTCGATATACCGGTGACCTCTTATGACTTCTCAGAGCTCATAGAAGGTGGCCAATCTTATACAATGGCTCAACTAGAGGAAGCGCTCCACAAGCAAAGGCGACTCACACCCCTGATTATTAAAAACATCATTGATATTACGGAGAGCGACCAGCGGCAGGGCGTGATGATCTTCAGCTCAACGGTGAAACATGCGCAGGAGATCATGAATCATCTTCCGCCGGAACAAGCTAGGCTGGTCGTGGGAACCACCGAGCTGATTGAGCGCGATCAGACCGTGCATGATTTTAAGAAGAAAGCGTTTAAGTATTTAGTGAACGTATCCGTTTTAACAACTGGTTTCGACGCCGCGCATGTCGATGTGATTGCCATCCTACGACCCACGGAATCGATTAGTTTGTATCAGCAAATCATCGGCCGCGGTTTGCGCTTGGATACAGATAAAAAGGATTGTCTGGTGTTAGATTATACCGGGATGGGGCATAGTATTTTTAGCCCAGAGATTGGCGAAAAGAAGACAGCGTCCGAATCCGTCGCAGTCCAAGTGCCCTGCCCCGAATGTGGCTTTGAAAATGACTTTTGGGGGATCGTGGATGAAGAGGGCAACCTGGTGGAACACTTCGGACGGAAGTGTCGAGGGGGGCATGTCGATGCAGACACCTACGAATTGACGCCTTGCGGCTATCGTTTTAGGTTTAAGATCTGCACCCAATGCTCAGCTCAAAATGATATCACCGCTCGTGATTGTAGCAGCTGCGGCTGTGTGCTGATCGACCCCGACACAAAGCTCAAACAGGCGAGGCTCTCTAAAGACGCCCATGTGCTCACGCCTGATTCGATTGAGATGCTAGAGCGCGTTGACAAAAAAGGGACGCCTTACCTGCAGGTGAAGTATTACGATTACGACGCACAGTTCGTCGCTGAAATGTACTATCTAAACAATGCCACCAGTCTGAAGAAGTTTGCTATCAACTTTCTGAGATCGCACATGCGCAAGCCTGAGTTGAAGCTCAATATCAGCTCGGTGAGCGACGCAGTCAAAATACGATCACAGCTGCGTATGCCTTCATTTGTGATCGCTCGCAAGCAGGGGAAGTTTTGGAAAATTACCGAAAAGATATTTAGCGAGGAACTCTGACCTGGTTCATTAAAGACTGCGTAAAGTCTTCATCTTCGTCCCTCGATTCGGATTTTCGCTATGGCATCTATGCCATGATGAGGGAGTGACCGGTGTCCCGATCGAATCTCTTTCATCAGCCGTATTGCTGGAATACCGCAGTTCAAGGCCATATCTTATTGTAATCGCCAGCGTCCTCCACGTACTCCAATACTTGCTCGGGATATTTGGTGGCTACCCGCAACAAGACCTTCGCACTCGCTGGCGGTTGTCAAGTTAATCCGCCCCGCTGTGCGTTCGCTCGCATTTCTTCGGCAGAATAACGACATACTCTCTTTTACAGCCCTAAAATGCCCCTTTTTTTCTGCATCACCTAGAAAGATTGCAGACGGCAACGAATCCAATCACTAATATGGCATGACGAACAACGAAGTGATAAAAAGCGTGCGCTACACTCTTGAAATTAAAAACAAAGAAGTGCTGCAGATGATCCAAGCATGCGGCGTAGAACTGACGATCCTCGATGTGGTAAATCTCCTCAAGAACGAAGAAGATGAAGGATTTCTCGAATGCCCCACGGAAACTATTCACGCATTTTTAGATGGACTGATTCTGCAACGTCGCGGACCGATCGATGGACCTGTGAAAAAAATCTCCACTTCAACAATCGATAACAATACAATTCTAAGGAAATTGCGTATCGCCTTTGAAATGAGAGATACTGACCTCATTGCCACCATCGAAAGTGTAGGACTGCGCATCTCTAAGAGCGAATTAAGCGCCCTCTTTCGGGCACCGTCCCACAAGAATTTCATGAAGTGTGGAGATCAGTTCCTGCGTAATTTCCTCAAAGGACTCACTCATCGCTTTCGCCCAAACGAAGCTAAATAGATTTCCAGATGGGAATAAAACGGGATGGTATGATCGAGGACATCGGTTAATTGTGGTGGATAATGAGGCCGGAGTGTGTCCCCATTTTCCTCTATCGATACGCCTCGACTTTATTGGAAAAATCAAAGCTTATGATTGTTTAACCACCCTGATCGGGAAAATATGAAATTATTAATACGCAATCTGAATCGACTGACTACAGCAGCAGAACTTGAAAAGTTGTTTCAAGAATTTGGCACTGTGCTAAAATGCAGCTTAGTAATGGATCAAAAGAGTGGGACGTCTAAAGGTTTTGGTTTTATTGAGATGCAAAAACCAGGTGAAGCTAAAGCTGCCGTCAAAAACCTAAATAACAAAACTGTCAACGGGCTGAAGATCCGCGTGAAAAAGGCTGAGACTCAACAGGAAAAGCATCGAAATTCAAGCGACGAGTCTTCAAATCGAGACCGCCCATAGGGTAGCACCGTCTCCCTTGGACATCTTTGGCCTCAGCAGGGAGACAAATTTAACGATTCATGGGATAAAAAGAGGCCCTTTCGTTACTTTTGAATTGTGAGATTGAAACAAGCAAAGACCATTCCTAACTTCCTAAGTTAAATCCTATTTTCGTTCCGGGCCGGCATTGTGCCAACCAATCGACATCTGCTTCTCGTAGAATCGCAATTTTCGCATAGCCGCCAACTGTCGGCCCGTCGACCATAGTAACAATCGGTTGACCGTTGCCTGGGATTTGAAGACTGCCTGGTAGCACTGGCTCGCTGCGAATTGAATCAGGCACATTAAGCGCTGGTCCTTCTAGGCGAAAGCCAGTCCGATCTGAACGCGACGACACAGTCCACTCCGAAGACACGAGTTCAGCACGTGCTTGAGACGAAAATGAATCAAACTGCGGCCCCGGCAATAACTCGAATTCCATCGGTCTTGAGAAATCGTGTTGTAATTCAGCAGCGAGCACGCGCCGCCCCACCCGCTCATATTCAAACGTCACTGCGGACGTCACTGCAGACAATTGAACCCCACGCTTTAAGGGCCTCCCCAATCCATTACGTGAATCGACCGACGCACTGCCGAACCATCGATCGACATCAAATCCTCCCGGCACCGCGACGTAAGCCCACAAGCCTGATCGATTCATCGGAAACTGTAGCACCGTACCGGCAGAGACTGCGCAAGCCGTCCACGGAGCAATCGCACAGCCTAAATCAGCACCTGCAACTGCAATCCATGTGTCTTCCAAAATCCGCAACTTTGCACCTTGCATTAAAACCTCCAGCACGGGCGCATCTGCACAATTACCCAGTAATCGATTCGCTGCGGCAGCCGAGCTACGATCCATCACTCCACCCGGAGGCACGCCAAACCGGCGCCACCCTGGGCGACCGCAATCTTGAACCGAAAGCCCGACTCCCGTGGATATGATTTCAATCACAGGCATACTAGATGACCAAAAAATTAACAATATCCCCTACGGCCAACGCAAAGACCTCGCGTGCATCAGTCACCGTACCACGCGCTTTTTCAGGTTGAAACAATGGTAAATCCGTTCGACCCAACAAGTGCCACCCTCCAGGACTGGCCACCGAATAGATGCCTGCATGGCTGCCGCCAATGGCAACGGACCCCGGCTCGATTCGATTACGCGGCGAAGCCTTGCGCTCCAAGTGCAAACGATCATCCAGCCCATCCAAATAAGGAAAGCCCGGCGCGAACCCCATCATCCGCACTCGATACTCAGGCGCCGAATGAATCGCAACGACCTCTGCTTCACTCAGACCAGTCGCGACTGCCACCGTTGCTAGATCTGGGCCGTCATAGTGAACGGGCACTTCGATCTGTCGCGCATACTTTGAACTGTCCAGCATTTCACTGTGTAAACCAGACAACCATTCATGCAATACGCATTCATATACAGTCCGCTTAAACAGTATCAACAGATTGTCAGCACCTATAACGTATTCATCAAAACCATCAGGTGGAGTTATTGACAATGCTTGCTCGATCACAAACCGCTTTGATTCGCGGAAATGATCGAGCAAATAACCGCGCTCTCCATACGGTCGAATACGCGCGCCCCGAAACAAACTGTAATTAGTTTTTTGAGCCATCAAGCACCCATTATAGTGCCCGCAGCACAGAACGGAATCGAAATCGGTTGCCCACGCTAATTTGTAGAAGGCGCAGACACCCTGCGACCACTCATGAATATATGAATTAGCACCCTACGCTTTACCTCAAGAATAGGCGCAGCCGTTTATTAGTTAATTACACTCTATGATTCACAGGCGCAATTGAGTCTGTAAACTACTGACCACATGCCACTCATCGAACAGTCTAGCTACCAAGCCCCCTTCGGTCTCTTTAATGGTCATTTACATACCCTCTACCCCGCACTCTTCCGCAAGGTTCCTCTCGTCACTACCGAGCATGAGCGGATCACGACACCTGATGGCGATTTCTTGGATTTAATTTGGACCAAGGCCCCGCACTCCAGTCGTTTAGCAATTCTCACGCATGGGCTCGAAGGCAGCGCAAACGCGGCCTACGTACAGGGCATGGCGCGCGCATTGGCGATCGCAGGATGGAGCGTACTTACTTGGAACTTCCGCAACTGCAGCGGCGTGCCCAACCATCGCCTGCGTTCTTACCATAGCGGTGCAATCGATGATCTTCAGACTGTAATTCAACATACAGCACAGACGGCATCATTCGAAGAGATCGCACTGGTTGGATTTAGTCTCGGCGGGAACCTCACGCTCAAATTACTAGGTGACACTGCCACGCAGCTCGACCCACGCATACAGGCCGCAGTCGCGCTTTCTGTGCCGTGCGATCTGGCCAGTAGCTCGGAGCGACTCGAACATATTAGCAACCGGCTCTACATGTTGCGCTTCCTCAAGTCACTCCGCAGCAAAGTACGTGAAAAGATGCGACGTTTTCCAGGGGAGATTACCGATGACGGACTTGATCAAATGCGCACCTTTCGAGAATTCGACGGCGCCTACACAGCGCCGATTCATGGCTTTAAAAGTGCTGACGACTATTGGCAGCAATGCAGTTGCACCGCAAAGCTACAGGACATTACCACCCCAACGCTGCTAATTAATGCACAAGACGATCCATTTCTAACGCCGAGCTGCTATCCGATAGACAAAGCCCAAAAAAGCGCATCGTTTCATTTAGAAATGCCCAAACAAGGTGGCCACATCGGCTTTGTTCAATTCAACCAGAATAAATCTTACTGGTCCGAACAGCGCACAGTCGAATTTCTCGAAACGGCACTCTCGAAGTAATACCAATCGGCGATCACCGACTACTTCTGAATCGGCCGGAAAAAGACCGCCCTAGTGTTATTATCCAAGCGCACATCGTCCAGCGGCTCTTCCGTTAGGACCTGAGCAGCGATGTTCAAGCTGTCTGCGAAGTCAACCGAAGGCACCTGAGTATAAACTTTTCGAGTTGTTGTTTGGCCAGGACCAAGTGTGCCAATGGTAAAATCGACTGGCTCTCGTTCGCCCACGATGACCGTCAACGTGGAAGACGTCAGCCAAGACGTGCCACGATTTTGCACGATTACCTCGACCGGCATCGTGGTGCCGGGCAACGCATTTGAAGGCAAGTATATTTCAGCGAGCGCCACATCCAGAATCGCGGCAGTGTTACGCTCGCGTAATCGATCCCAATTGACCACACCACCGCCATAGACTGGATCGACTCCTGGTGCTCCGGCCTCGTCGAGAGTGCGTCTCAGCATATCGACCACTTCCTGATGACTGCGCGCAGTCTCGGCCGAAAGTATCGAAGCCAATGTGCCAGTCACAAAAGGAGCGGCAGCGGATGTTCCGGAAAACAACATCGTGCCGCCATTTTCTTTGGCAGTGAGCACGCCGACACCTGGCGCAGCGAAATCGATCGAACTAGATTGATTAGGAAAGAGCGCCTGTCGCCCAACGCTATCCACGGCAGTCACCGAGAGCACCTGCGGATATGCGGCAGGATATGGCATCTGCGCATAACCATCGTTGCCAGCGGCAGCGACCATGATCACATCATGATCTTCTGCATAACGAATCGCCTCGCGCATAAGTTGCGTATCCTGATACACACCCAAGCTCATGTTCAGTAAATCGACACCAAGATCCACCGCCTGAACGATGCCCGCGGCGACGTGAAAGCTATTGCCCATTCCCTCATTATCTAGAACCCGAATCACAAGCAGTTCTGCTGCGGGAGCGATCCCCTCTGTACCTGCTATGATCGAAGCCACGGCAGTGCCATGTGACGCACCGGGACCAGCCACACCGCCACCGGCCAAGTCGATGTGTACAATATACACATCATCAAATTGTGGATGCGCTTCGATACCTGAATCCAAAATCCCAACCAGTACCCCCGAACCATCACCTTCAACTGGACCGCCGACAATGGATCGAGCGGACTCACCAAATGCACGCAACTGCGCATACTGCTCTGGTGACACTGCAACTGGTGGTGGCGGGCGCTCAACGCGATACAAGAAACTCCCCTCGCCGCCATACAATCCGGGATTCGGCCCTGACATCGCAGCTTTACCAATGCGCACAACCAGCAACTCATCGATCTGCCCGATTGGAGCCAGACCTGCCTGACTCAGTGTTCTCAAATACTCCAGATAATCTTTACGATTGGTAAAATGCATGACCATCTCGCCCGGAATCGCATCCACAGGAAAAACGACATCCCAAGTCACAGATATTCGATCGGGAATCTCCGTAAAATGAATCACCTCCTCGTCAGGAGATACATCTGTAATCATACGCTGCCCCTCCTCGCCAGTTTGCCATTTTGATAAGAATAGGCCAATACATACACCGACAATGATCAGAACGCATAAAATCAGGAATCCACGGGCATTATTCATCACTTCATTTAATTAACGTAAAAAACGAGAAAAACAAACTCGATTCACCGTACATTTATAGATTCAACCGAGACAAAGTTACAACGCATGAAAATTCTCTGCTTAAAACATATCGCATTCGAAGGCCCAGGGAGCTTGGCACTCTGGGCACTAACACGAGGCCACGAGCTCGAAGTCACCGCAGTCTACCAAAATCAACCACTCCCGGGACCAGAGACATTCGATGCGCTACTCGTGATGGGCGGCCCGATGAACATCAATGAAGACGCGACCTATCCATGGCTGGCCAAAGAAAAATCCTATGTCCGTGATGCGATTGCAGCTAGTAAGTATGTGATTGGCGTGTGTCTCGGCGCACAATTGATCGCAGATGCACTCGGTGCCACCGTCAGCAAAGGTGCGAACACAGAGATCGGCTGGTTCCCGATCCGTCGAAGTACAGATTGCCCAGATTCGCTGCCACTCCCCGACGAATTAGGCGTTTTACACTGGCATGGCGATACATTCGAAATTCCAGAAGGCGCACAGCCTATCGCATTCAGCCTCGCCTGTGAAAATCAAGGCTTCCTCTACCAAGAGCGTGTGCTGGCGCTACAATGCCATCTGGAGATGACGCCACAAAGCCTCGCGCTCCTAATCGCAGCGAGTCGCAATGAGCTGGTCAATGCGCGCTATATTCAAGACGCCGATCGGATGCTCGCCGAGCCAGACTCGACCTACGAGCACATGCAAACCGTATTGTTTGCGATGCTCGATGTATTGGTAGCTCAATAATTCAGCTGCTGGAGATGGTTGCCTGCAACGACCATCGACAGCATCAGAGATTACTGGGAGACCTTTGCAAGTAACGACACCACGCAGAAAAACGACGATCAGGCAGTGACCTCCCCCCTACGCCTTCTTCACATACTTCGTCAAAATTACGATATGCTGGCCATTTACCCGGCCTTCAATCTGCGTCGCATTTTGTTGGTCCAGTAAGATACGGCGCACCGCAGTGCCACGTTTTGCAGTGAAACCGCCGCCTTTAACCACAAGGTCTTTAACCAGCGTCACCGTATCGCCGGCTTCGAGAAGCGCACCGTTGCAATCGATATACTTAAGCACCGCATCTGCCTCTTTGGCTTCCGCCTCGGCCCACGACTGAACTTCGTCTTCGAGAAACAGCGTATCGAGCAAATTCTGTGCCCATGCCTCGTTCACACTAAGACGAGTTAACATACGCCATGCCATGACCTGTACCGCCGGCACCTCGCTCCACATACTTTCAGTCAAGCAGCGCCAATGATGTACATCCACCTGCTCGGGATCACCTATCTGCTCGCGACATATACCACAGATTAGCAGCGCTTCATCTGCGGTGCCATCCGATGTCGGCGGCACTTCGTAAACTGCCAAGCCTTCGGCCGCGCCGCATAGCTCGCAAGTGCATCCACTGCGTTGCTGTAAATCTGTGACTATGCGCATCATCGACGTATACCAAACGGAAAGGACGCGCAGCACTCAACCTCATAAGCAATAAAAAGCTACAACATCCGCGGATCCAGCATCCAACTCAACACACACGGCCCCACTTCTCCAAAATTCGGGATCGGAGCCACCGAAAGGCATGCCATATTACAGGTATTGAAATTAGTCCGAGTACGCCCACGTTCGGCGCTCAGGAGCAGCGAAGCCAAAATTGAAATATTTGGGTTATGCCCAACGACGAGCACGTCTCGCTGCAACTCTAACAATCCCTCAGCCACCGATGCCGGGGTTATATCAGGCTCCAAACATGCCTCCTCTCGGCGTTGCTCAACTGTACCTCCCCAAGCATTCAAGATAATTGCTGCGGTCTCCTGCGCCCGTCGATATGGACTGCACCACAAAACCGAAGGCTGAGCCGTCTCCTTAGAGCGTAAAAAAAGGCCGAGCCGCTCGGCATCCGCACGCCCTTGCGCACTTAGAATACGTTGACTATCTGGGTAGCTCGACTCCGCTTGGGCATGGCGCAAAAGATAAATATTCATATAATGAACTTGTTATACTGACTCTGCGCAGTTCGCAAGAATCACTCACGATTCGAAGTAAACCAATTTTCTGCTTCCAATCATGCTAAATCCTCGCTTTGTGGAGGCTTCCACAAAGCGAGTTCCTGTCGATAAACAGCAACTAGGCGTTCAACCTGATCACTTTTATGAAAATTTCACTCGGCACCGATATCGGCGGCACAAACACATGTGTCGGCTCAGTTTCTCCAGACGGCAAGGTGCTGCATAAAGAAACCTTCTCAACCAGCGATTATAGCGACGCCACCGCGTATGCGGATCGCTTGGCCGAAGCCGTGCGGGCAGTCATCTCACAAACCGAGAGTCAACTGCCGGGAGTTCAGTTTGAGTGGCTCGGACTCGGTATCGGCGCACCCAACGGCAACCACCGTAGTGGCTGCATTGAACAACCGCCGAATCTGAACTTCAAAGGCAACACGCCGCTGGTCGAATTAATGAAGGCGCGGCTCAACCTCCCGGCCATTGACCTCACCAACGATGCCAATGCCGCAGCCATCGGAGAAAAAAAATTCGGTGCTGCCAAGGATTACTCAGATTTCATTATGATCACACTGGGCACTGGCCTAGGCAGTGGTGTCTTCGTAAACAACCAACTTGTCTATGGCCACGATGGCTTTGCTGGCGAAGTCGGCCATATCAGTGTGATTCCCGATGGCCGCTACTGTGGTTTCGGTCGTCGCGGCAGTTTGGAAAACTACTGCTCCGCGACTGGAATACGTCGCACCTTCTTTGAAATGCTGGCCCAACTCGGCGGCACAACCGCACTGGACCACCTCAATATCGGAAAACTCAACTCAAAAGACGTGGCCGACGCCGCTGAAAAAGGCGATCCAGTCGCTAAAGCTACGATGGAATTCACCGGGCGTCTACTGGGCGAGGCATTAGCCTCCACCGCACTCGTCACTAGCCCAGCGGCCTTTTTCTTGTTTGGCGGCCCAGTCAAAGCTGGACCGATCCTACTAGATCCAGTCCGCAAGTCGTTTGAGCAACACCTGATCCCCACTTATAAGAATAAGATTAAAATCATCGAGTCCACCCTCCCCATGGGCAATGCCGCAATTTTAGGCGCGGCAGCGTTGATCGCTCAATAGCTTTGGTCGCTCAGTAATGTCCAAACAAAAAGCGCCACCCGATCAATCGGACGACGCTTCTTAACAAACAACAAACAAAGTTACTACATACTAAGTTTATATATAAGCTTAGACGTGCCTGAGCGCCCAACGTTCAAAAAAAATTTGAGTATCTCAATTCTTTCAACAAAAAAGCCCCCGTCTTGCGATGGGGGCTTTGCATTTGAAGTTGTGGCAGTCTTACAACGCGGCGAGTGCGGCGTTGAAGGTCGCGCTCGGACGCATGGCTGCTTGAGCCTTAGCGAGATCCGGGCGGAAGTAACCACCGATGTCCATCGCCACGCCTTGTGCGGCGTTTAACTCATCGACGATCTTCGCTTCGTTCGAAGTAAGCGCATCAGCAAGTGGTGCGAAACGGGCTTTTAGATCGGCATCCTTATCTTGAGCAGCGAGTGCCTGCGCCCAGTAAAGTGCGAGGTAGAAGTGGCTGCCACGATTGTCGAGTTCGTTGACCTTACGGGACGGTGACTTGTTCTCTTTGAGGAACTTGGTGTTGGCCACGTCGAGTGTATCGGCGAGCGTTTGCGCCTTGTCGTTGCGAAACACAGTCGCGAGATGCTCAAGAGACACGCCGAGTGCGAGAAATTCTCCAAGAGAGTCCCAGCGCAAGTGGTTTTCCTTTTCGAACTGCTGCACGTGCTTCGGAGCAGAACCTCCAGCACCTGTTTCGAACAGACCGCCGCCGTTCATTAATGGAACGATGGAAAGCATCTTGGCACTGGTGCCGAGCTCAAGGATCGGAAACAAATCGGTCAGGTAGTCGCGCAATACGTTACCAGTAACGGAAATTGTGTCTTCGCCATCCTTCGTGCGCTGCAGTGTCAGCTCGGTGGCTTCGACTGGTGCGAGAATGCGAATGTCGAGTCCAGTGGTGTCGTGATCCTGCAGGTAAATAGTCACCTTCTCGATCAGTTGCGCGTCATGCGCACGCTCTGAGTTGAGCCAGAAGATCGCAGGTGTGCCAGTTGCGCGAGCGCGTGTGACAGCAAGTTTCACCCAATCGCGGATCGGTGCGTCCTTGACTTGGCAGGCACGCCAGATGTCACCCTGCTCCACAGTGTGCTCAAGCAAAACCTTGCCTGCTGCATCTGAGATACGAACGGTGCCAGCTGCTGGGATTTCGAATGTCTTATCGTGCGAGCCATACTCCTCGGCCTTTTGAGCCATGAGTCCCACATTTGGCACGGTGCCCATTGTGGTTGGATCGAACGCGCCGTTCTTCTTACAGAATTCTACCGTCGCCGCATAGACGCCGGCATAGCAGCGATCAGGGATGACGAAGTTGGTGTCTTGCAATGAACCGGCGAGGTTCCACATCTGACCTGAGGTGCGAATCGCTGCTGGCATGGACGCATCAATAATCACGTCACTCGGAACGTGAAGATTGGTGATGCCCTTGTCGGAATCGACCATCGCCATGTCAGGAGCCGAGGCGTAAACCGCAGCGATATCCGCTTCGATTTCGGCCTTCTTGTCAGCCGGCAGTGATTCGATCTTGGCATACAAATCGCCGAAACCATTTTTCACATCCACACCAAGTTCGGCGATGAGAGCTGCATGTTTGTCGAATACATCCTTAAAGAACACAGTGACGGCGTGACCGAAAATGATCGGATCCGAGACTTTCATCATGGTCGCCTTCATGTGCAGCGAGAACAAGATGTCCGCAGCCTTCGAAGCAGCGATCTCGCCAGCGAGGAAGTCACGCAGTGCCTGAGCACTCATGAAAGTGGAGTCGAGCACTTCACCCTCGAGGAGAGCGAGACCGTCCTTCAACACAGTTACACTGCCATCCGCTGCGATCAATTCGATCTTGGCAGTGGTCGCAGCAGGAATGGTGACCGACTTTTCGTTATCGAAGAAATCGCCGGCAGTCATGCTCGCGACAGTGGACTTGGAATCCGCGCTCCATGCACCCATACGGTGTGGGTTATCCTTAGCGTATTGCTTCACGGCACCAGCGGCGCGGCGGTCGGAGTTCCCTTCACGCAGAACTGGATTCACCGCACTCCCCTTGATCTTGTCGTAGGTCGCTTTAACAGCCTTCTCTTCGTCGGTCGTTGCCACTTCTGGATATTCTGGAAGTGCGTAGCCTTTTGCCTGTAGCTCAGCGATCGCCGCATTCATTTGCGGCACCGAAGCTGAAATGTTTGGCAGCTTAATGATATTCGCATCGGACGCCTTCGCGAGGTCACCCAGTTCAGCCAAGGCATCGGAGACGCGTTGCTCTGCAGTCAATGCGTCTGGGAAGTTTGCGAGAATACGACCCGACAGGGAAATGTCACGAGTTTCAACCGCCACACCAGCGGCACTGGTATAGGCTGCAATAATCGGCAGCAGCGAATGCGTGGCAAGAGCCGGCGCTTCGTCAGTGATGGTGTAAATGATTTTAGCTTTATCGCTCATAATGAGATGTTCTTCTAGTTTTTTGAAAAATTAACAGATGTGCCTGAAAGACAGACAACAAAAAGGCGGACAATCGCGTCCGCCTTTCGTTAGCCCAGTTTCGCGCAGAAACGGGCTAGGCGTTCGAGGCCCTTATCGATAACATCGTCTGAAGTCGCATAACTGAGGCGGATGTAGCCATCGGCTCCAAATGCACTACCAGGAACCACTGCCACCTTCTCCTCTTCGAGAATACGTGCCGCAAATTCGCTGTCAGTTAAACCGAGCTTCGAAATATTGGGGAAGAGATAGAACGCACCTTGAGCACGCGCGCACTCGACGCCAGGAATTGCACGCAAACCTTCGAGAAGGCGTAAACGGCGTGCATCAAAGACTTCGAGCATGCCATTGACCGCTTGCATCGACTTGTCCCAGTTCTGCATCGCAGCCAATGCACCGTATTGTGCAAACGTGGTGGCATTCGAGCTGGTCTGGCTCTGCAGGTTCGCGACCGCCTTCGCAATGTGCAAGGGAGCCATCAATGTGCCGAGACGCCAGCCTGTCATTGAAAATGTCTTACTAAAGCCAGCGACTGTGATCACTAGGTCCGCAGCTTGCTTAGAGAAGGATGCTGGGCTGACATGCTTTACACCATCATATAGGAGATACTCGTAGATCTCGTCGGACATTATGTAAATGCCTGCTTCAACCGCTACCTCTGTGAGCGCTTTAAGCTCTTCTGGTGAATAGATCGCACCAGTCGGGTTGGACGGGCTGTTAATGATCACCATGCGAGTTCTCGGCGTAATGGCCGCGCGCAATTGCTCCGGTGTAATCTTAAAGCCACTCTCCATACCGGCGAATACCGTCTTCGGCACACCACCAGCGAGTTTAACCATTTCAGGGTAGCTTACCCAATACGGCGCAGGGATGATGACTTCGTCGCCAGGGCTGACCACGGCGAGAATCGCCAGGTAGCAGGAATACTTACCGCCGGGGCTGACGACGATTTGAGCCGCTGTGACACCTTCGACGCCGTTGTTATTACGATAATGCGCGGCTAGGGCCTCGCGCAGCGCGGGGATGCCTGGAGCAGGCGCATATTTCGTCTTTCCTTCGCGGATCGCCTGAATACAGGCTTCCTTAATAAATTCTGGAGTATCGAAATCCGGTTCACCAGCACCAAAGCCGCAGACGTCTTCGCCAGCTGCTTTGAGCTCTTTTGCTTTAGAATCAACAGCCAGCGTTGGTGATGGAGCGATGTTGCTGGCCCAGGAGGATAGTTTTGCTTGGTTAGTCATGACAAAAAATGCGCTCTCGGCACGTTTGCTCGTGTAGCAACGTATCGAGAGCGCAGAATCAAAACCTCTGCCTAAGCAAATGCAAGCCTAGCCTAATATTCTAGGAAAAACGCGATTACTTCTTGTTCGCCTTTTTCTTGGCAGCTTTATTCTTAGCAGCCGCTTTTTTAACGACTTTCTTTTTCACAACTTTTTTAGGCGCCGCTTTTTTAACGGCCTTTTTCGTCACAACTTTTTTAGGCGCTACTTTTTTAACGGCCTTTTTCGTCACGACTTTCTTAGGCGCTACTTTTTTAACGGTCTTTTTCGTCACGACTTTCTTAGGCGCTACTTTTTTAACGGCCTTTTTCGTCACGACTTTCTTAGGCGCTACTTTTTTAACGGCCTTTTTCGTCACGACTTTCTTAGGCGCTACTTTTTTAACGGCCTTTTTCGTCACGACTTTCTTAGGCGCTACTTTTTTAACGGCC
>Ga0209302_10000533_pt1 | contig 22282 bp, 18 predicted proteins | sample ArcOceMetagenome_2_FD_187445 | JGI IMG/M metagenome (GOLD analysis project Ga0209302, IMG submission 187445) | Marine eukaryotic phytoplankton communities from Arctic Ocean - Arctic Ocean ARC135M Metagenome (SPAdes) (version 2) | ecosystem: Environmental > Aquatic > Marine > Oceanic | place... | reverse complement strand
AGTATCCCCACAACTTATTAGAGGACTATCGGCCGGTGAAAAGGTCCGGGCACATATGAAAGAGAAGAAGAGACGCACAGACGCGTTGTTAGTACGGATGTCGAGAGCGGGCGACCGATACCTAGAACATTTGTTACGGATTACAAAAATGTGTATGAAAATTGTAGATACACATTAATTTTTTGAATACACCAAATCCGGCGGGTTGTTTCGAATATATTTTATTTCGTTGATTCATTTTATTGTCGGCTCCAAAACACAGTATAAATGTGTTCATGCGGTGCATAAATTATGCCTGATGTATTGCTCCTTTTATTCACGGGGCTTATAGGTCTCGTCCTTTCGTATTTGGTCGTGACCGTGTTTAATGTTGGTGGTAAGCCCGACGAGGCATTGAATCGGGATTTGGAGGGTATGGTGATGCAGATCAGTATTCAAATCACAAATATAATTTTTTTGCCATTGAATGGATTTTGGGCGATTGGGACTGACCTGACGTCCGCTGTTACGGGCCGTGCAAAGTGGGTTGTGGCCTTTGGTTTGTTTACAGCGGCAACCTTTTTAATGCATTATTATCATTACGAGGTGTTGTCTATTATCGATGACGGATGGACGTGCGCGATTGTGCCGATCATGCGTAATATCATTACTCCTTTGTTGCAGATCACGAGGGTTTTGTTTGCTATTTTGACACCGGTTGTGAATGCGTTTATAATCATTCAGGCTCAAATTATAAAGGGATGGTTGTCTACTTTTGCGCAATGTTCTCATATTAATTTGTTTGAGATTTTGACTGAATTTTCGACGTCCATTATCACTGGTACGCGTTCCATAGGGAATTTTTTCGGGTATGGTGGTGCTGCTGATGGGAATTTCTATACGAATGATTTCAACATCGATCAGCCTGTGAAACATGCTTTGGCTGCAGTTTCTGTATCTCAAAAGGTCTTGGCGTGTGCTTGCAATCGTTTCGAACCGTTATTTAATATTGCTTTTTTTGTGACGACGGAGCCTCACGTCGTGGCGGCCATTGACAATGGTTTTCAGGTATTGGTTCGTGCGGCGCAGATGGTGTTTAATTTATTGTTTAAGAAATTTCCTGATATTTACAGGGTGACGTTCAAGTTGGAGCGTGCTTTAAATGAGGGTGGTCTTGCTATGGATTCAATTATGTTTAATGTCATGGAAAATTTTATAAAGATGCGTTCGCCCGGGTTTTCAATGGTAAAAAAACCTGAGGAGGGTCCTTTTACGATGGCAACACAGGCGGCGTCTGCAGCGGTCCATGCGGCGGCGACAGTAGCCATTAATGGACCGCTGCATGTGTTGGCTTCTTTTGATCCTGAAATGACTGCCTTTAAGCCCGAGATCTGGTCTTTGGACCGTTCCTTTTCTTATTTGAATCGAGCGGTGTATAATGGCGCGGTTCTTCTTCAGTGGTTGGTGTATGTGATGGAGCGTTTGGTGACCGATACGTCTAATATTGGTGCGGTATTTACGGATAAGAATACACCATTGGAATTGAGTTGTGATTGGGCGCGTGATGTCGAAGATCACAAGTATGTGTCAATTTCATATACTGCTGGATGTTCCTTATATAACTTTGGAATTATTCCTCTGAATACGGCGCATATCGCGTACGGAGCCGTGGTGGAGTTATTGACAAAATCTATCTTTACACAAGAGCAGAATATTTTCCGAACGTTGCAGCGTTGGGAGGGTCCAACCATTGCACGTAACAAGGTCTATACTTGCGAAGAACGAGAAAAATCGACAGTGTATGATTATACACATGGAAAGTCATATGCAGACAAAACTTTTAAGATTGGAGAACGTGTTATTATTCCGTGGATATGGACCCAAAATCGTGGCAAATGTAATTGTGTACGTCATTATGGTTCTACATTGGACGAAGGTGCTGGTTTTTACAACCCATGGTGTGGTCAGCCGAATTTAAATTTCGACGTGTTTGCACCGATGGATGCCCTCGTCATGCATGTGTCGCATGGTATATTGGGCCCTGGATTCGGCGACGCCTTTCCGTTCATAGACCCTATTCAAAATATAGAGATTGATCTTCAGTTTGGGTCTAAATCTATACAAAAGTCGATTGCATTGCCGTTCCCGTTGCCACCATTGACGCGGACAGCCATTGAATCCCTTCGAGTGATGACGCGCGTGGTTTTGAGTTTTGGCGACATAGTGACAAATCATTTCTTCAATTATCCGGTAAATTGTGGCCATGGTCTGAATACAACTCAGCTTGCAACCAAATGGGAAATTGAACAGTGTATTAAATGGAAAGATGATCTCGTTGATGGCAAATGTGAGCAGTACGACTGGTCTGGCGACCCCGGCAAATTAACCAATGAGATCAAACGGTGGTATGCATGCGACAAAAAGAAATACAAGCCGTTCAAAAAGCCTGGCTTGCGAACCGGACTGTGTAAGAAAAATAACAACGAGGGTGGGTGTATGTGTTCATATTTACAAAAGTTGACGCCCGATAGTAAATGTTGGTGCATTTCTCGCTATCCTGACTTGGATGTGACGGCTTCGTCTCAGCAAGTAGGGGATCTGATCGAGAAACGTTTTACATCCGAAGATGTCGCGCATCATTGGTGTAATTCCATGATTGTGGAATGGACGTTTCAGAATACGGCAGCATTTGCGGATGCGCTCGATTATATGGTGTCTCTCGGGCCGATAAACCCGACTTGTGATGTGATGGATCGTTTGATTGAAAACAAAGCTCTTGGTGTGGACGAATTGGATCAAAGATCAAAGTCTGCTTATTTGATTGAGAATACCCCCACATTGGAATTTACCGGACAATTTATGGATTCAGGTACTAAATTGAATCATATTAAAGATCTTTATAAGGATACGCACGCCGAGTGTAAAATTAAGCCCGGTGAATGGATTACCGCCAAGGATGAATTTGATAATATTATATATGAGAAAGATGCAAATGGTCAATCTACGGATAAGCCTGTACAAATAATGTCTGATATGTCTTGGTCTTGTGATGCGAGCAATAGCTTAAAATCAGTATCTGAGATTCTAAAATTGACGGAAGACAAAGCCGAGGAAAGGGCAGGTTGTCGTATTTGGGGACGTGACGATTTCTTCTGTTCTGCTGGTCTTTTTGTGCGTAATTCAAAACGCTTATCCATGAATGTCGCCAGGCAAGTTATTAACGATGGATTGGCTATCGTAGCTGGTAATTACGCGGATGTAAATTTGCGCACATTGCCTCGTTTATGTGATTATGAACGCCAGCAGGGCGCTATTGCCGCAATGATCGCTGGTATTATCCCCAAAGTGGATCAGGAAGTGAAGCAAGTCTTTGCGCGTTATATAAATATGATTTTACAGCAGGTATTTGTCCAGCCTTTGCGTATTATGTTAACGTTTTCACAGATGGCTACTGAAATTGTGACGAAATTATTTTCTGGAGGCGTGAAAGCATCAGACATGAAGTTGATCTTTAAAGAAGGTGTGGACACGATCATAAACAGTTATTTGTTGGCTTTCCGGTCATTCTTCAAAAATACCGGCGACTTATTGAACGCAATTTCATCTGGATCCGGCGCTATCTGCGACACTATCATCGATATCATTAAAATGTTGGAGAAATCTCTCGCTGACGGTGTGATGCGAATTGTGAATCTGACCCTAGACGCAATTTTCAATTTAATAGCGGCGCTTAATGGTGATGCAGCGGCGATTGGTCCATTTTTCACCGCTGTATTCTCTCTATGGGTAGAAATTCAGACCCTATTATTGAAAAAGATGTGGGAGATTCTTGGTAAAATCTTTGATTTCTTCGGGCCTGTGGGTGTATTTTTCAAAATTTTGTTGTGGGGAGTGTGCAATGCCCTCAATTTCGTCATGGCCGCCCTCAATACGGCCATCCGTGGTATCACCTTTGGGACGGTAGGACTAGACTGGGACCCTATGGAATGTGTCAAACCATTGCGTTCTGGCATCCATGGGAATCATACCGGGGGCCCTCTCGGTAAACATTTCCTAAGAGAACATGATAATAAACACATTACTAGAAGAGTGGCCGAAGCATTGGACTGGGGCGGCAATTCAGTGTGTGACCATTTCATGATGGGTTCGGCAGAATATGCATACACGGATTTGCGGCCATTGGAACAAGCGAAATGGTTCGAATGCTTAGAATTCAAGCTGATTGGCGTAGAAATTGCAAAATTTGTACAATCTCCAACATTCCCGACAGATGTGGTTTATAATTGGAAACGGAAATACCTGCTTGCCTACGATCTTTTCAGAGCCATCAAAGTCATTACAGAAACGTATGTGCAAAACGCCAAAATGGATTGGGTGCAAGCGCGGTTCTTATTAATAGATGAAGGCCTGGACGCCGACCTCTACATACGTCTTACACAATATGTACTCTCATTCGTTGGACAAATGTTATCCTCCGTACAAATGACAAACGTACTAGATTTTGTGTTTAATGCTATTGATCCGGAATATAAGAAAGAGGGAAATCCCGGAGCCATTGCAACCGCTTGGCAAACCATGGAAGTCGCTAAAAACATATACCAAGATAGTAGCACTCTATGGATACAGAGAGACGCAAGTCAACAGTGGTGGAAAGCTGTAGATGCGTCTTATGAAGCGCATGGTCATTTGCAACACTGGTGGTCATCCATTGGAAAAGATATTCCCGCCAAGCAAACGCATACAGAAAGAGTCTTCAACAACTTCAAACAACATCTCGGATCCAAATGGAACAAAATACCATCTTTTACGCGGTTACATTCTAAAATCCACAAAGAACTAAAAATGCCACTGAATACAGATATTGCAAGCTGTTCCGAACGCGGAAAACCTGGATGGTGCACAGATTGCAACATTTTTGACAATATTATACAGACAACCAAAGAACAAGGCCAAGCGATTGGAATATTCTATTCCACAAGATTTCCAAAAATATTAAATAATGTCACTGAATATTTCAACCAACTCGGAGAATACAATTCTGAATTTTTTGAGGGGACATTCAGCAGACTTGAACAACAAACACCTGATAAACCAACTGTCCCAAAGACCAGCATACGGTGGACATATCACGTCAAAAACGATTGGGTCAATCTATTCTCTGATTTTGGCGAATACATGACGAACTCGTCACATAAAGACATCTGGCTTGGACAAATCGACAGATTTTTAGGCGCATCCAGACAATTCGTTACTTCAGGAGACGATAACTACGTCCCCTTTTACGGATATAGCTTTTTCCACATGTACGACTACATTCTTTTCAGTAAATGCAACATGGACGAAAGCATATACGTCACAACCACCACTGAAGAAGAAAGATTGGACAGAATGGACACTGCCTTCATTGTCTGTGCAGTGGTCATTCTGTTTATTATCACAAACACTACATGGTCCATTATTCCACTCATATGGCTGGCCAATACCATCGTCATCGCGGCCATCGTCGAATTCCTATATCTGTGGATCGTCTACGGATATTTCATCAATTGTACACCCATCATACCATATACAATCATGGAAGACTTTAACGCCTGGTATCATACAAGACTAGAACCAGGATGCTTTTATAAAGCATTGCCATTTATTGCAGTCAATGCCTCTGAAGACACTTGCCTGACCTGTTCCACACGACAAGAGTACACAAACTGTGCAGAATATACAATCGCTAATTACGAAGATGGAATGCTGCCACTCAGCGAGTTTATGGACGAATATAACATAGCATGGCCATTCTTATTTTGGATACGGTGGAAATGGCCATCCATAGCCATATTCCTAGTTAGAAACGGTATCATCGAATTTGAATCAGTTATAGGAAGATTGGCTATGGGAGCTTGGCAACAAGAACCAGTGGACCCCATATGGATAGATTGTTATAACGCCATGTGGCTCGACAATGTTGTAACGGGAGCCGCCGCCGCTCTAATAGGATACATAGCCGTCAAAATGATGTTTATATTGGCACAAACCTCAATACAAATTGGTATTTTAATCATGTATATCTATACAACGTTGACGTATATGTCACTTGCCGTAGAAAAATCAGTAGTTGTAAACTAAAATAAAGAATAAAAAACATTATTTAAAGACAATCGTCAACATTAATTATCAAATGGAACTCAAAACAGGAGATATACTACTCTTTAATGAACATCCGAATGGGTGGATAGACAGCTTCGTTGACAAAACCATCAAATGCTTCACCAAAAGCAAATACTCACACGTAGGATTCGTGATCGTAGACCCAGAATGGGCTCCAAAAGGTACATATGTCTGGGACTCCTCCGAACATCACGTACCAGACCCACAAGACAATAAAATTAAATTCGGTATTGCACTTGTCCCCATCAAAGAGTATCTTTCCACCAAAAACAATCACATCAATCTATACAAACGCTCGCCCATAGATCCGGAAACATACAAGTTATTCACAACACAATTTTTAGACAAATTACATACCGCTGTTTACGGAAAACACTATGACCTCACTTTTGGCCATTGGCTAGCGGGGTTCTTACGCGTTCTCATACCAAGATCCACAAAGACTTTCTTCTGTTCCGCATTTGTAAGCTATACACTCACACAAGTTGGCGTACTTGGTAAATGGACAGATTGGACCATTATATCGCCCGCTGAATTGTCCCAGGAACACGACGAAGATCTAAATTGGATACATCCCTACGGACCAGATATACTATGGACTGACACGGACAAGGATTTTGACAGATAAACTATTTAGGTTCATACAATAAAAATCAATGTGGCATAAAGTTTTTTTATTGTTTATATTAATCATCTCGATCTACTCCTATACATCCATTCTAAATAATTGGCAATCGATACAACATTTAACCAATGAAACTATTTTTGGTTCTTTCATATCTATCACCATCTTATCTGTCGTCGTTGCCAGTAGTATCACTACTTGTATATACTTTACATCCAAAAAATTATATCCGGCGGGGAGCCCAGTACTATCACTCAAATCTTTGCCCTATCAACTATGGATCACCATCGTATACAGCCGGTCATGCAATGTATGGACAGAAACTATCACGAAACAACAAACGTTAAACGCATGTTCCCACATTTTAACTCTAGGGGCACCGAAAAGTATTAATTGGACATGTGTTGAACGCTGCGACGGAACGCAAATCAACGACATGAGAGATCTTCCGTTTATCACAAATGATGCAACCTTTTTAAACGCCTCGGCGGATTGCTCACCATGGTTTGAAGACGATGTGCCCTCTCTCGTATGGACAATGAGCTGGGAATGTTGTATTTTTGGGGCACTTATAGTACACGCATTCACCATATTCACCAGAAAGGAAAAACATCCTCTCGATTTCATAGATATGATCTCGTGTTGCGCTACTTCATGGATAGCATTTGTCCCACAAAGCTACTATAGCATATACAATATTGGAGGCGTATTCAGATTTCTAGGACTCATGCATGCCATCGTCCCATTTGAACATAAAATCAAAACCAAAAAACTTATGGGACTTATCATGATTCTAAAATGCATGTTCGTGGCTCTAATGGGCACAGCCGTCATGTTTGTGGCCGAAAAACCGTGTCATGCTTTGCAAGACGACTGTGACGAGGGATTTCAACACTTTGGGAATACGCTGTATTTTATATTTGTCACTTTATCTACAGTTGGGTTTGGAGATATGGCCCCCAAAACGATTGCCGGAAAAATCAGCATAGTATTTATCATTATGGCCTCCATCTCTTATTTACCCAATATCATATCAGACGTGCTTGAAATGTGCAGAAAAAGTCATATACATGACAGGTTAGATGAAATGCACGAAGATATACGGCAAGTGAATTTTTTCATGAATGGGGGGACAAATAAAAAACCCAAGAGAAGATCCACACCAAGACAGCGATTACTTAGTCTTATACGAAGAAAAAAACCCAAAAGAAAGGAACATAAAGATGTCGAATTGACAACTCTTATGTCAGATTACTAAAATTTTGGCCATTGATTCTTCAGAGCCCTGAACATTGGTTTACCAATTTTTTGGCCATTGATTAACCAAAATGTTGGCCATTGAGTTACTAACATTTTGACCATTGAGTTACTAAAATTTTGGCCATTGATTTACTAAAATTTTGGCCATTGTTTCACCAAAATTTTGGCCATTGTTTCTTCAGAGCCCTGAACATTGATTCACCAAAATTTTGGCCATTGTTTACTAAAATTTTGGCCATTGATTTACTAAAATTTTGGCCATTGTTTCACCAAAATTTTGGCCATTGTTTCTTCAGAGCCCTGAACATTGATTCACCAAAATTTTGGCCATTGTTTGTCGTGACCAAAATTTTGGCCATTGATTCACCAAAATTTTGGCCATTGATTCACCAAAATTTTGGTTATTGATTTGTCGTGCGACCTTTTTGGTTGTATATAAGTTGTTGTCAACAAAAAAAATGGCAGCGCCTGAGATAACTTTACAATATATCATGTCCCAACAATTCATTGTTGACGCTGAGAGGCGTATTGTAGACGTTGACTCTACATTTTCCAACCGGACAGCCCTCATGTGGGCCATTGAAAACGTGGGACACGTGGGACACGAACGTGTTTCCAAACTCGTTGAACTTGGTTCTAATTTACATTTAAAAGATAATCATTTTGAAACTGCCTTGCACTATGCATGCAAGGCAAAATCGCGCGTCTCTTTGAAATTAATTTTAGGTGTGGTTGCCACTTGGCCCGCTTCAGACACTAAACAGCGATACCTCGATGACACTGGAAACGGATACACTCCATTACATTACACGTGTGCAGCTGGTCACCGAAAAATGACACAGATGCTCTTAAATGCTGGTGCCGACATGTACACGAGGTCAGGTCCCAAAAAAATGCCCGCAGCGTATTACGCGGCGGTGTTTGGCCATTTAGGGATCGTTAAAAAGTTCCCGATAGAATTACTTAGTAAAGTCTATAAGCCACCTGGGGGCTCCTCCAAACGATTCACCTCCGCTGCAGATGACATGACGATACTTTTAGGCGCAGTGGCGGGCAACGAAGCCTCTGTTTTGTTATGGTTATTGTGGAAAAAAGTTCCCGTGGACATTCCCGGTGCTTATGTGCAGCCCATTGATCTAGCAGCTGGTTTTGCAGACACTGATGATGCCATTTTTAAAATGTTGGTCCCGTACATGTCTGACAAACAAATGAAAAGCGAGCTAAGTGATTGGATATCGAAGGGCCGAATCGATTTGTTTAAGATTGTCATGCCCCGATTTGACAAAAGAGGCTTGCAGGGATATCCCTGGTGGTCATGGCAAAATTACCTCTTTATTTGCATGTACATCGACGATGTGGATACGGAGGAAACACTAAAACATAAAACCGATATGGCTTTTGCCCTGGTTGAGCGCGGAGAACCATTAAACCCTGAGCTGTACCTTAGCGGAACGTGGAGGAGTTCGATATCTCCGTTGACGTTTGCCTGCAAACAGGAAAATATGAGGCTCGCCCGTCACATGTTGGCGCATGGTGCCGATCCGAATTTAGGATTGACGCATAAGCCTTTGGGTATGCTTGTGCGTCAATTTTTCCCTAGGTTGCCTCTGAAAAACCCACGGTGGGAGCATGCTTGGCCTTTGATTAAGCTTTGCCTTGATCATGGTGCTGATCCATCCCAAATTATTGGTCCTGAATATGAATCCGAAGTCTCTGGTCCGACATATGAATCACAACGGTACGAGGATCAAGGTCTGTTCACATGCGCTCTATACAGGGCATATATATTTCGGAAAATTGTGTTACGTACTAAAGAAGATAACGAACGTGCTGTACAGACGGAAGTTATTAGAGAATTCGTTAGAAGAGGCCTCGGATTTACAGCGGATTGGGTTTTAAATGTCGGGGATGCACCTTCCAGGATCGTCGCTGGATTGATGAGGGCGAGAAATACTGGTCTATGGTCGGGGGCGGAATATGATCCTGAGGAAGAAATATATGTAATGGATCAAGAAATTGTCACTACCAGCTGTCCGGCTGGATGTCAGTTTTACGGATGCGAACACACCGAGGCGCCGATACGATTAAATACAGAGGGATGTAAACATATTTTTTGCGCTGGTCATGTCTGTAAAATGATTAAAATGAATAGAAAAATAAATCGCGAACGCATGCGGGATTTAGGAGGCAATCAGTTACCATTAAAATGTCCAGTTTGTCGTGCGTCAGTCAAAGATATCCAATTCATGTCTAAAATTCAACTGGAACATTGGCTAAAGACAGATAAGGAATTAAAAGCAGACGAACTGGAAGAAAAAACGAAAGTGGGGTTTCAGAATGAAAATTTGAAGGCGATTTACAAGGTGTTTGCGGCAAGGAAAACAAAAAAAGAGCGCGCAGTGTCCAATGCGAGAACAAGGCTCGCTGAATTAGAGGAAGAATGGCAACAAATAAAAACGAACGAAGCATTGACTGCCGCCTGGCATGTCAACAAAAAGAAAGAACTACAGGCCGCGGGAATAGAACGACGGAAAGAGCTTAGAAGAAATCAAGTTAGGAGTAGAATAGAATTAAACTTTTAATATTTTAGAAAAAGAAACACATATTTTATCTTTAATTACAAAATATATGGTTAATAAGAATGGAACCGAGTCAATTCAACGAGTCCAACGTAGAGGCATACGACTCTGAAGTAGAATTCAATTTGGGACACGTGGAACAACTATTGGTTATTTTAGGATTTCTCTTCTGTGTTTTGGGATGTTTTTTATATATTATATTCAAAACTGAAAAGAAAAGTCAACGACGTAGACAGCGGTCTGGTCAAATGCGGGTGAATCCTAGCCCCCAACTTGCGGGACGTTAAAAACTTTTAAGCTTTCATTTTTGCTTTAATAGATCCGCTCGGTGTATAATTGTGTAATTGTACTTGTTTTCGTTCTACATGCCATAGATCATCATCTTTGGGACGTTCTATAGTAATGGTTGGCAGCGAACAAACGTCTGAACGACATTGCAATCGACAAGCTTCAATATGTTCTTCATATATATGCGTATCGCCAATTCGAATGATAAGGATACCAGGTTCTCTGTCTACTTGGTGAGCAATCAAATGAACTAACAAAGCAGTTGACGCAATGTTAAAAGGTAGTCCAAGGAATACGTCTGACGATCTTTGTGTCATTTGTACGGATAGGCGCCCATCAGATTCCACATAGAACTGGTACATGACATGGCAAGGTGGTAGACACATTTGTTCTTGTTGTGTTGGACACCATGCCGATAAAACGATCCTCCTGGAATGCGGATCCGTTTTTAGCAAATCTATAACCGACTTGATTTGATCAATGCCTTTATTGGTATAGTCGGCATGACAATCGGTGTATGGAGCTCCAAAATGTCTCCATTGGAAACCATAGATAGGACCTGCGTCGTACGCCGTCTTTTCAGAATTCAGATCCCATATATGCACTTTTTTGTCGTGCAATTCGTTCACATTTGTTGCGCCGCGTAGGAACCAGGCTAGTTCCTCTACGATGCCTCTGAAGAAAACTCTTTTAGACGTTAAGAGTGGAAATCCTTCTTTTAGGTCGCATTTTAGCGACGAACCAAAGACTGAAAGGACTGTACCATTTCTAGTTTCTCGGCGGTCACCGTTTTGTAGTATATGACTTACTAGTTCTTGATATTGGGATTCTATAGTAGACATGTCTGAGAGATATTGGTCACCATAAATACTCTAAATAAAATAGATTATAGAAAGAATAAGATGATTTTTGTTGCGTTGTCTTTTATATATCAAAAAATGCCGTCCCGAACCCGAATCAGTGATGAAGATCTTGTCCAAATTTTTGGTCCATCGCCATTGTCTCGCCGGCGAATTCGTCAATTGTTAGGGCGCCCGCCCAATAAAGTTGTTTCCGCTGTCATTTTTTCTGCCGTTGAACGCGGCATCATATGTAAGGCAATTCCACTTGACGTAGGTTATGGTGGTAGCCGCCGGCCCTGTTATACAGTTATGTAGCGGAGTATTTAAGAACAAAATTTGGCGTCAAAATCAAACAACATGCCTGTCGAATGTCCTATTCAGTCGTTGGACATGAGAGTGGAGAGTGTAACTTGAATATAGATGAAAAATTGAGACAGTTGACGGCCGGGTTGTCCGTATAGATCTTTTTCAACACACTTGTAGATATGCAACGTTGTTCAATTTTAGTATATTTAAAAAATCCATGGCGTCTGCCGCGGGGTTTGCCTTAATTTCGTTCCATTTTTCTCTAAATAATTCGTCCTGGATAACCGGCAAATATTCTTGTATATCTTTACTGGCCACCGTCCATATACCGGTGACCGAGGCAATCTTTGCCACCACGCAGATCGTTTCCCATACGGGATCACGTTTTTTGAAATTTTTCGGCCTTGGTCCTATTTTCTTAGGGTCGATATCCTTCAATATGGCTGTCAATCTGTCCATATGATTTAGTTGTTGTCTTTCATGGTCTTCGGACTCGACAGATTCCAACAATTGATAAGCTTTATCTCTACGAACAATAGCGCGAGACAATCTAGACATTTGATAAATTCATACGACTTAAATACAAATAAAATAGTATTAATCCAATCTTTTTTTATACAACATTTCTAATTGTTTTTGATATTCTTCCTTCTCATAAGACGGTATTTCAATTGTTTTTACATACAATGGTACTCTTTTGGGCATCCATGTGCCGTACCATCCAAATAGAACTGGCACCACCAGTGGTACATTCAGCCACCAGGAAATCCATATCCTTGTTTCCAAAAATGGACCGCAAAACATTTTATACGTCTGACACTCGCCCGAGACATACACCGCATGAACTTTTGCCGAATTTTCTTGTGCAACTCTTAAAAAACCATGTCTTTTGAAGCGTCGTTGGTCATTTCCGGCCTCTGCCATCACTATTTCGGGCACGCCGCCGGGTACAACCAAAACCGGGTATCCTTTCTGAAGAGCTAGAGTCATGTGATGCCTGTCGGCCGGAATACATCCAAGTTTACGTGCCAATAGACCTATGATAGGCACGTAAAAAACGATTGGAGCAATACTCATACATGTTTTTGAACCAGGTACAAAGTGAATACCGGCGAGTGCGCCACAACATAATACGCCATGAGGGTGTACAGCGATGAGACCATCGTCAAAATGCAGTTGATTGCATGGAAACCACTCGTGCCATGGTATTTCAGACATGATTTTACGAATCCAATGTTCTGGTTGTATTTTTGATCGGTCGTTATACTGTACATATATTCCGAGTGTAAAGAAAATGATACTACTAGCAACAGCCGCTGGAAACATGAAGAACGAACCCAATAACAACAATGGCACCGACCATATCCATATAAATGTAATCAAACACATCAGTAAAATATTTTTGAACCTCATTACAATTGGAAGATTTCATTAAATAGACAGTATTTAAGTTTTGTTAATAAATGAAATGATTCTTTTAGTTTTATTATTTTCCTCAGTGGTCGCATATCTACCAACGGATACTTTAATGGAACAGGCAAAGACCATAAAACATCCAAAACTATCTTTCAGGTATGAAGACGACATTTTAATCGCCGATTGGGCGGCAAACTCTGATGAACGAGTACTTTTAGTGTTTAATGAACATGCGAGAGAACGTGTTACGGCGGAATTGGGCCTAAGAGTTCTTCAACATCTAGAGTCCTGGAATCCGTCCGTATCGGTGACGATTATACCCGTTTTGAATGTTTGGGGGCGCAAGTCAGTAGAAAATGGCAACACATGCCTTCGTAAAAATAGTCGGGGCGTTGATACAAACAGAAATTACCAACAACATCCCCACCACTATCTTCGCAATTCAGAGGAATACGAGGGACCTCATCCCATCTCTGAAAAAGAGTCTAAATTGGTGGCGCACGAACTCAGAACAACAACGAAATATTTCAATATACATTCTGGCGAGTACTCGATGTACATGCCGTATGACGCTTCGGACAAGGCGCCGCCAAATGCAGATAAAATGAAAAGCGAATTGAAAAAGTGGTCAGTGCATTGCCCACAGTGTTCGGTCGGCTCGGCAGCGACAGCCAGCACTTATAAAGCATATGGCACGTCCGTGGATTGGGCCATTACTCACGGAGTCTCAGAAGCCTATACCTTTGAAATTTTTGGGACGGAATCTTGGGAGTGTGGCCGCATGTTCAATCCCAGAGAACAGGATCTCGACAAGGAATTAGAACCATGGCTTGAAATTATTCGTGAAGTATTGACTTAAACCGGTACCATCTGCTCTGTCTCCGTCTTTGTCTCCGGCTTTGTCTCCGTCTTTGTCTCCGGCTCTTTCTCTGTGTTATGAACCGAATACACATAACACAGAGATGCCACTGCTGATATCTGGAGGCCCGTGAAATTCACCCAAGTAAATATATATGTAGGATCAAACAGTCCTGCACAGACGATGAGACCCATGAAGGCAGACTTTGAGGAGCCCGCCACCGCCAAGGTTAACGCATCATTCTTTTCTATTGTCCAAGACGCTCCATAATTTATAACAAACCCAAGACACATGCTACATACAAATGCGACGCGAAAGCCACCATTATCCCACGCATGGAATGAATTAGGGTCAAAATGAACCAGTTGAACCCCAAAGACTACCAAACTTGTGCATGCAGACCAAAATAAAATGGAAGTTATTGTCCAGTTATTGGACATGGCACGCTTGGTTTCTACCTGAGACGAGGCTGTGAACACATTGTTCAACATAATAAAAAAATAACCTGACAAATTGAAGCTAAGGTCGTCTCCAACAGCTACAAGTGCTCCAAAAATCATCATGGCTACTGAGAAAATAACCCCTCGCGAAGGTTTCTTTTTTAAAATGTACCACTGACCAAACAATGTCATAGCGATAGATATTCTACGCAAAGCAGAAAACATAGCCACATTGAGTGCCCCAGCCGCAGATATACCACAAAAAACATTCAGAGTATTCAGTAAACACACTTTTATGATCGAACCACCGGGCTTTTGTATGGTATCGCGCCGAACAATAAAAACCGCGATCGTAAACCAGGATTGACAAAACATGATAAAAGGCACGGAATTGAACTCAAAAATAGTCAAGACAATTTTATTGAACATGACGATCAGAAATGACGAGACCATGTACGTCAAAATAGAGGGCCAATGCATTTAAGATTTGTAACGATTATCTTATACTAAACATTTATCACATTGAAACGGATTTGACTATTTATTGAACAACTATATATTAAATCATGCTATGGCTAATGATATTCATTCTACCAGTGACGGCTTATCACTATGACTGGACACGCCTACATAGGTGTATGACACCTCAAGATCTCCGGGAGACAGTAGCCGACTACAAAGAAAATTTTCCATGCCTAGACTGTCGAGAACACTTTCAATCTCTGTTAGAAATACACCCATTCCCTCTAGACTATGTACGAACATCGGAAGACGTGCGTGTCTGGACATGGTTCACACACAATCTAGTCAATGAAAGGCTTAATAAGACCTGGGAATCCTTTGATATTATGTTAGAATGTCAGCCTGGTCGTCACCAAAAAATTGGCCATTGATTAACCAAAATTTTGGTTGTTGATTCGCCAAAAAATTGGTCATTGATCACCAAAATTTTGGCCATTGATCACCAAAATTTTGGTCGTTGATCACCAAAAAATTGGTCATTGATCAAAAATTGGTTGTTGATTCGCCAAAAATTTGGTCATTGATCACCAAAAAATTGGTCATTGTTCACCAAAAAATTGGCCATTGATTCGCCAAAAATTTGGCCATTGATTCGCCAAAAATTTGGTTGTTGATTCGCCAAAATGTTGGTCATTGATCACCAAAAAATTGGCCATTGATTCGCCAAAAAATTGGTTGTTGATTCGCCAAAATGTTGGTCAGAGATTCGCCAAAGGTCGCATTATTTTACCAAAAAATTGGTCAGAGATTCGCCAAAATTTTGGTTGTTGATTCGCCAAAAATTTGGCCTTTCGTCAAAGGTCGCATCATTTTACCAAAATTTTGGTGTTTCAATCATATTAAAATAAGTTAAAGAATATGTTCTTTTTAATTATATTAAAAAGAATATATCAAAAAAATGTTGTCGTTCTATACTCTTGCTTTGATTGCCGTCGTTTCTGCGGGAAATCTCCGCGGTTACAACGAAACGAGTGTAAAATGTCCTGTGGCTCATATTTGTCATAATAATGTCCTGAAACCATGTTGTGAGACTTGTGCGCCTCCATTTTCCAAGTATATCTCTGTCGATCACGGATTTGGACATCCGCCCTTTTGTGGCGAGACATGTCTCCTTGCAAGCAAGTATAATCTTTATCATCTTTTCGAGTCTAACCTGACCAAGGCCGTGAATATTTCGAATCCTTGTGCGCATGAATACACGCCTAATGGTCACAAGTATTCAGTGTACAATCAAACGGTGACGCATGGGTGGCCCGGCGTGTTGTCCGTCACTCTGGACCTGTATGCGCCAGATAACTCTTAAATGATATGTTATCTTTAATCATTATACGTCAATATTATTAAAAATGTCTGCTCAAGCTTCGGACAAGGTGAGATCCGACGAATGTTGGGTCTTCGCTGGAAATGTGGGTGGAAATTGGATAGGATCATTGTTCATGGTGTTCCAGTGCGATGTCAGAAGGTATTGATTTATTATTTTATCAGAAAATATTATTTTTAAACTTGTATTAAGAATTCTAATAATGGGGAGCGGGTACTGGTTGACAACTGTTTTTGACAAAATACATAGCACAGACATGACCATTGAATAATCATGGCTACATTTAGCCAAAACGTGACGGGGCCCGACCGCATGCGTTGCGCCCGATAGGATTTAAATATAAGTTGTAATCCCATTTTAAATTGGTTTCTGATTATTTAGTAGGTCTCTGATAAATATAATTATGCAAGTGTCTATAAAAATATTTTTAACGATGTTTGTATTCTTTACTGGGGTTAACTTTATTTTGATTACCAAAATACAAAATAATCCGTGTGAAGAAAGTGGCAAGCTGAGACGTCGTGTTAATATTACCAAAGGGTCCAGCCTTGAAAAAAAAGCAATTCGACGGCATCAAATATCTTCACAGTATAACGGAAACAGATGGAAAACTGCACAATCCGTCCAACATAGCTCACAGGCCAGTTCTGGTTGTTTACTTGCAGCAAGTATCTGTAATCAACTGCAAATTGGTGCTCCATTTGGTCAAGGTGTAAATGGTCATGGAGGTTCAGCCAAACATGTGTACCGTGGCACATTAATGGGTCATGATGTGGTGGTCAAATATCCACGTCAAGATGGTCCAGACCAACAAAATGGACAGAAAACATGGCCGGCCTTCAAACTATTCAAAGAGTGTGAGTTAATGCAAGCGCTTGAAAAACAAGACTCCAGAAGTCTACATTGTTACGGTATTTGTTTTCAGCATAAATTATCAGACGAAGACAATTGGAAAAGACAACCTTTTATTATAACACAGTTAGTACCAACTTTAAAGGCACCAAGCTCTGACCCATTGTCACAGGCTCGACGATTTCTCCAAATGGCAGAATTAATTCAGCGATTTCATCAGTTTAAACCGGGTGCAATTGAGTTTTTTGATGTGGCCTGGTATCATTTCTCATTGATAGAGGGAGCAATAAGTGCCATTGACATGGATGATATCCGCTTGTGGTTTGGCAACAAACGTTCCACTGGAACACACAAAACGCTGGCCGCATTTCTAACAATGTTTAACCAACAGGCATTGAAACAATGTGGAGGAGTATTTCGAACTTGGTATCATTCATTCAGAGCTGGAAACTGGAATGAAACAATTCCTAATGTTAGTGCATCATTATGTGACCCACGGGCTGGACATTTGAGATTGGGTGACGTAGAATAATACCCTATTTAGTATCTATTATAAACACCATTAATGTCTTTGCTTTTACGCCAACCTTCTGTCCCCGAAAATAAAGTAGACGAAATGGCAAGAGAAGAGCGGATTGACATCCGCGTTGGAACTCCAAAGCAACAAATACTTCATATTTTTAAGACTAAAGACTATGGTCCCGCGATAAAAGCTCACAAAAAGTTTGTTCGAAAGATGTGTGCGAATCCTATCCAATATTATGGAGACATGCGTCGTAAATTAGATCTTCATGGAGAAACAGCATCTTTTAAAGAGGAATTTGAAGGCGTGGTGGGCTTTTTAACCAAATATTTATTTCAAACCGCTACTTGCACCGAATGGTTCCAGAAACAACCCGTTGTGTTAAGCCAATTGGTCCCATCTTTGGTCGGGATCCAGATTGAAAGTCGATATTCCTATCCATACCGTGCTACTATCTATGTTATACAGCGTATGTTATCTATCATCGACCGTTTTCACCGTTCTAACCGCGAATTGCCGCCTTATTATCATAACTTTAGGTATGAATATTACATGACGTTGTTGACGGATGTTGCGAATAATGATATAGTTATTTTTCCAACCTGTTTCAACGTCGGCGCCACTGCCCTTATTAAGGTGCGCTGTGTCCCAATTCACATCCTGGGCGTCGTCAACGAGCCTACATATGCTGACCAGTACTGGAATTCCCCGTTAGATTTTTGGGCGCATGACGTGAATCATGGTCGGAGAACGATGCTCGAGACGGAATGGTTCTATGACACGTATGTGAAACATCGGACATATATGTCAAATCGCAATTATTTTTCAATTGTTTCAAAGATGCAATTTTATCAAGAGATGGATGATTTTACCAAAAATGTCATATTGCCGTTGATTACACCGGTCAAAAACTGGCCATCAATTCGTAGGAAAGCACGAACGGAGAGATCCACGTACGAGAATCAGTTGTACGCGTTAGAAGGTCACAAGGCATTAATGAGACTACTTATATTCGAGATTGTGCACGAAAAGGCCTGGCCAATGACGCCAAAATCGTTATTAAGGAATATCGTGCATAAATACGATAAATTTCCGGTCGAATCGATCGTTGTCATCGATGACAAGATTTCGACGCGTGATTTTACATTTGATGATCCAACGACTCTCTCGAATACGATTCACAAGATACGTGGTGGATTTTACGACAATCCCAATGATATTATAGAAGCCATCCTACCTATGCGGTTTAGAACATCGCGAGCGCTTGCATTAGCGGCGAAAGAACTGTACAATAGAATAGCCAATAAATATTATCCAGAAGTGGATAGGCCGTCTATGGAACTTTTATTGGCATTAGTGACAGATCAGCACGATACGGACGAGTTTCGCGACAAAGATGTTGTCAAAGAACTCGACGTACCGGCGCCAAACCAACCATATCCTGACCGGGACTTCAATGCAATCAAATTGAAATTTTAATACATATGTGTTTTATTTTTTGTGTTTGTATGGCTAAGCATTACGAATGGCATCTCTCTCAGAACAAATGGAACAGCTCCAGGAACAAAAGGAGGCATTGGCCCTGAAAATGAAAGAGGAAGAGGCCCTGAAAATGAAAGAAAGTTATACTATCGAACGTCTCGAGGAATTAAATACCGGTGCTTGTCTTCGTCGTCAGCAGCTCGGGCGTAAAAGAAAGAGAACTGTGTACGCAAGTTGCGAAATTACATGTTTATTACATACTACGCCCAGATTTGCAGTAATTTTGGAAATACTAAAAAGGCAATCCGCTCTGATTCGCGTCTTAGAAACAAAGATAGAAGAGATGGAAAATAAAGGTTAAACTTATGTGTTTTTTATTTCCCTGTCTAATTTATATTGTAAGATGTCTCTGAGAATCGCCACTGGTGGAAATGTGGATGCCGGTAAGTCTACTTTCACCGCGTGTCTGTTCGGCGAGAAAGACGACGGAAATGGCGCCGCGAGGGCCACCCTTTTTACACATCAACATGAAAAAGAATCGGGCCGCACATCGTCGGTGACAATTCGTGAAGGGAAAATTGGCGAGAGGCACGTCGTCATCGGCGACCTTCCTGGTCATGAAAAGTATTTTAAGACAACGATATCAGGCCTAACAGGCCTAATGTGTGATTATGTCTTTATTGTAGTGGCGGCGAATCGTGGCGTCCAACCTATCACCAGGGAACACTTCAAATGTGCTGCCGTCATGAATCTGCCTATTATCATCGTCATCACGAAAATAGATCTCACGCCAAAAAAGATTCTAAAGGATACCATCTACAAATGTAAGCAAATGGCTAAGAAGCACCAAAGGCGATGTTACAGAGTTACGAACACGGATATATCTGAAGGAATTGTGACAGGGACGGTCAGTAGGGCGATGGTCCCTATGATAAATTTGTCGTGTGTCACAGAAGAAGGGTTTGATATTTTCCGTACTTTTTTCGACAAGTTGCCTATCTGGCGTTGTTATGACCACGAAGCGGCATGTTCTATCCAACTCGAGTCCATTTTCCATGTCCACGGCGTTGGTATTGTGGTGGGAGGTGTCTGCATTCAAGGCAATATGCCTGCAAGTACAATGGCATGGCTTGGTCCGTTTAAGAGGGGTGATTTTAGGCCGGTTCGTGTCAAATCTATATTTACGGAGGATACTGACTCTGGTGTTATCGAAGCGGGTCAGTACGGGACATGTGCTCTGCATTGTAAAGGCCTGAGACGTAAACACATTTCAAAGGGAATGGTCTTAACAACGGATCCGGAGATTGCGGCTGTTCAAGAGATTACGGCTCGAATTTTTATATTGCATCATGCGACAACGATTAAGGTTGGATACAAGCCCGTTGTTCATTGTCGAACTGTCAAGAGAGCGGCGGAAATTGTGGAAATGAATAAGGAGGTGATTCGTTCTGGAGATTATGCCAAGGTGAAGATGCGTTTTAGTGTGCCGGTGTTTGTTCTGAAGGGTGATCATTTTGTGTTTAGGGAGTCTAAAAGTAAAGGCGTGGGTAAAATTATAGAAATTAATTAGTTTTTCATATTTATCAACGTTTCTCTAACCGCTTGCCGAATCGGCCGCAAACTTGGGTACAAATCTTGAAGTTTTTGAGTTGTAAGCTCGTTGTTGGAGCGATCTGCTGCTAAAATCTTGAGCTGTTCTTCTTGTGAAAAGTTTTTCCAGGTGAAATCAGGGTCTACGATCTCGCGGTACATTTCTAGAATTTCATTGTGAGAAATGAGACCTGGATTTGTCATATTATATGTGCCTGTATGGCCGTTTAGGGCCATATCTACCATGATGGGTAGGATCTCTTCGAGAACCGTCATGGAATTCGGCATACTGCAAATCTTTTCATAGGTCGTAATCTTGGTAATGAAATTACGCGGCGACTTGTCAGACGAAATGGGCATTCGAATGCGACAATTTAAAACTGTTTCTGGATACAACTTCATCATTTGATCTGTAAATCCTTTGACAATCGAGTAGGAAGACCCGAAAAAGTTGGGCAAATCTTCTTCGGTAAATATTTTTTGTTCGTCAGTGAATTTAAAGATACATCCCGTGCCCATGTAGGTCATTTTAATACCTCGACGATGACACTCTGTCGCCAGAACGAACGGCGCGAATAGATTGTCGCGCACATTGTAGCGTAAATGGCCCGGTTGTTCTAGCCAATCGATAGTACCACATCCCGGGCCATGTGTACGTCCGATGATACACACAACGTGCTCCGCACCAACGGCATCCATTTCGGCACGAACGGCTTCTGGACAATTGGCACGTGCCTTCCCGTGGATAAGTTCCACGTGTTCGGCAGCTATCGAACAATATTTTTGTCCTATCCATCCGCGCGCGCCATACATAAGCCATCGCGGCTTGCTGTGCCAATAGGTGTCACCGTGTTCACGATACCATGCGATGGTCTCTGCAAGCCCGTCTTCCCAAGACACTTTGGGAGCCCATCCGAGTTCTAAAAGTTTCGAACAATCGATATGGTACCGTTGGTCATTGTAGGGTCTGTCAGAGACATTTAACTTTTCCGATTTTGATCCGGTGGCCGTCTTAAGAATATCAAAAACCTGATTTACAGAGAATTCATCTGGGCTCGCAATGTTGTAGACTTCTCCAGGGGTTCCTGAAGACATCATTGTTTCGAGGGCTTCACACACGTCCCTCACAAACACGAAATGGCGTTGGGCGTTCCCGTCGCCGTGGATCTCACAAGGTTCTCCCCTGAACATTTTACCCAAAAAGATAGGAATCAATTTGTCAGGATATTGACGAGG
>Ga0209302_10000527_pt1 | contig 22448 bp, 2 predicted proteins | sample ArcOceMetagenome_2_FD_187445 | JGI IMG/M metagenome (GOLD analysis project Ga0209302, IMG submission 187445) | Marine eukaryotic phytoplankton communities from Arctic Ocean - Arctic Ocean ARC135M Metagenome (SPAdes) (version 2) | ecosystem: Environmental > Aquatic > Marine > Oceanic | place... | reverse complement strand
GCGCGGCGCGTGGCGCGCGGCGTGCTCGAGTGCGTCGCGCCGCGCGCGGGCGCGCCGGGGTACGCGGCGGTCGAGGTGGCGATGAACGCGCGCGACTACACGGCGGACGGCGTCCAGTTCGAGTACGTCACACCACCATCTTTGCTGTGGCTTCATCCCACTTCCGGCGCTACTGTCGACTCACTGTTAATCATCGTTTCTGGCTTCGCTTTTTCTGTTCGCACATCCCGACTTTCTCTTTCTGTTTGCTCCCTCAATGCGTCACTTTTTGCGGCCACCGCATCCACTTCTGAGCTGCTAGAGTGCCGCGTTGCCTTGAGATATCCGGGACTTGTAGCCTTCGATGTTGCGAACGTGCCACCCGACTTCAGCCACTCTGGTCAATTCCTCTTGGCCTACACGCCATTTGTGAACGGCATTTCGCCACTCTCCGGCCCTACAGCTGGAGGCACGGTCGTTACCTTCACAGGTGCGTCATTCTCCCCGTTCCTTTCGTCGGGAGCGTTCTGCAAGATTGGATCGCACTTGTCCCCACTCGTATTCATTTCAAGTGACACCATGGTGTGCACTTCATCTGGTGAGCTACGACCAACCAGCTCTCACATCACCTTACTTTGTGATGGGGTCCAGTTGCCGACAGGCTTCGCATTCGCATACCGCTCTGCGCCAACCATTGACGCAATTAAGCCACGACTTGGACCCGTGACGGGCGGGACGATTGTCACTCTCGCGGGGCATGGTTTCGAGGCAAATCGGGTGTCGCACTGCTACTTCGGGCTGGTTCGTAGCATCGCGTTCTTCGTCACCGCTAATCAGCTGCTGTGCGTGTCGCCAGCTCGACAAGCCGTAGGCATGGTTGATATTCGAGTCGCCATGGACGCATCGCATCAACTCAGTGAGAGGTTCGAATTCGCTGTGGAGCCGGAGCAGCACCTCTTTTCCTTGAAACCTACTGTGGGTCCGCCCTCTGGGGGCACAACAGTGTTAGCCCACGGTCGTCACTTCTCGTTGAAGGCATGGCAGCTTGGGCTACTTGCATGTCGGTTCAATCAGACGCTTGTACGCGGTCAACATTTGTCCAGTACGAGTGTTGCATGCTCTTCCCCCCCGCATGACGCGGGGAGCGTATCCGTTGAACTGACCAGCAATCAACAGCAATACACCGGAGTCGGCTTGCTCTTCCAGTTTGCCATTATGACACTTCGAGCGATAAGACCTAGTACAGGTCCTTTGCATGGCGGCACGAGCGTCATGATTCGCATCGTCGGTCCCGTGCCACCTTCCTCATCACGACTTGTCTGCCATTTTGGAATCAACAGGACGGTGCGTGGTGCCCTGTGCTTTAGACGTTGACGTGTTCCTGACATCCAATGTCCCCATGCCTCGCCACAGGTGCCAGCCTTCGTCCAAGTGCTTGGTCTGGTGTCATGCGTGACGCCACCTGCTCAACCTGGACCAGTCGCCACGTGGATCACGCACCTTGGTGTGAAGATACAGCACCAGCTACAATTTGAGTACCACGTCGAACCTGTGATTACGCACTCATTCCCGTTGATGGGCCCTGGAAGGGGCGGTACAATCATCTCTGTGTACGGATACGATCTCCCTGCAACATTACGATGGTGCCGCTTCTCTCAATGGGGTCGCGGCAACGGCACTATGGTGACATCTCAGAAGCTGGTCCTTGCTCGCCGGCGTTCCAGCAACATGCTCGAGTGCATCTCGCCTCAGGCGTCGACTGGCCTGGCTCGAGTCGATTTGTCTCTCGGCGACAAGTCCTGCTTCTCCGCGTCCAGCATCACATACGAATTTCACCCGCGTTTAATCATAGCCGTTGCTGTGCCTTCCAAGGGTGGTACAATTGGTCAACTCCCTGTTCGGGTGTACGGTGTAGGCATTTCTCGGCGTGCGAGCCGTCTCCAGCACCTGCGGTGCAAGTTCGGCAACTTGACCACCAGGGCACGGCTTGAACCGTCTGGCTCCGAGGTCGAGTGCAAGACTCCCCCAGGCAGGCCTGGCTTTGTCCCGCTCGAGTTGACCAACAACCTAATTGACTACTCGCGCAGTAATCAGGTGTTTGAGTACGAGATGGTCCTGCTGGCAGGCATCGCTCCTAATAAAGGTCCGACCAGCGGCGGCACAGCTGTCACAATTGCAGGAGCTGGTTTACTCTCCTTTGCACATTTCGATACGTGGTGTACATTCGGTACGGCTGAAGCAACGCTTGTCAACTTCCTTTCATCGACCAGCGTGAGCTGCACGTCACCATCGATGACAGCTGCGGGTCCAGTCTCAGTCGGCCTGCACGCTGGTGGTATGGCAACCCTGGAGGCCGTCACGTTCAACTTTGTGCAAGCTATAGCTGTAGTCAGCTTGCATCCGCTGATGGGTCCTACCCGTGGTGGCACGACCGTCCTCGTTGATGGACTGTACTTTAGTGCATCGAGCTGGTGTCGCTTTGACACCTTACTCGTGCCAGCTCGCTTCCTCTCGTCTACTCGACTGCAGTGTGAGTCGCCTGCGCACGCCGCCGGTGTGGCTAAAATTGCAATCAGCTCTAACGGGGTGGACTTCAGCGCCTCCGAACTGCGGTACGAATACTTAGTACCGGCCGTTTTGCTGTCCGCCTTTCCTGATTCAGGCCCAACAGATGGGGGCACCTTTGTGACGCTTCGAGGCGACTTTTTCAGTGAGCGAGCCGCCTCTCTGCTTTATCTTCATTGCCGGTTCAATCTGACGATGGTCCCCGCCGCGTTTGTGTCCACAAAGTCGGTCACGTGCTACACAATGGAGATGGGAAGCGGCATCGCTAGCGTCGCCACTACCAACAATCTCCGCGATTACACCGAAGGGGTTGTGTTCCGATACCATATGGTTCGCATGACGCGTGCCCGTCCTTTGAGTGGGCCCACACTTGGCGGGACGCGTGTCCACATCACTGGTGGGCCCTTCAACGTTGGTGACGTGCTTTGCCACTTCGGCACTCATGCAACAGGAGGACGAAGCCTCTCTGCGTCCAGCATCATCTGCACGTCTCCAGCAAAGGGGCTTGGCCCTGGCCCTGTCACGTTACGTATCACCAGTGCAGAGGCTACGTATACAAGCACCCTAACATTCGCGTACATGGGCGAGCATCATGTGCGCAGGCTCTCTCCACGTGCGGGCCCAACAGCAGGTGGTACTACTGTCATGTTGCAGGGAGTCGGGATCTCTCCATCGGGTGCCCTGTGCAAATTCGATGGTACCGCTCTGCTATCTCGGCGATTGTCACACGAACGTATTGGGTGCATATCGCCCAGATCACTGGCGCCTACGCTGGCCTCTGTGCGTGTCTCTGGACAAGATGATGGGGTCCGCGCTTGGGACGAGGCTGTGATCTTCATGGTTGCTCCAGCCGCCAGCGTGGCACGTTTACAACCAACACTCGGACCCGTGGGAGGTGGGACGGTCGTGCTACTGATCGGTCGCTTTCCATTTAGTACCATGTCCGAAACCGCCGCGTTCTGCAATTTCAATCGTACGATTGTGCCTGGAACCATCGTTCTTCCGACGCTGGTTCGCTGCCGAACACCAGCAGTACTGGTGCCCGGCTATGTCGGTGTGGAGGTCACTGGCAACTTGATAGATTTCTCTCAAGGTGGACTTCTTTTTTCGTATGAGCCTGTTCAGCTTCTTGCGCTCAGTCCGTCGTCTGGACCATCGCACGGGCAGACGCGAGTATTTTTGTCTGGGCATGGGTTGCTTGTCATGCGAGGCGTTCTAAGCAGGGCTCTCATGTGCGACTTTGAAGGCGTCGTTCAACCTGCAACGTTGCAAGACAGCTCGACTGTGAGCTGTTTCGCACCTGCAGAACATGAGTTCTCCCATGTTGCTGTTCGTCTGCTTGCTGAAGATTGCAACAGCGCGCTGCCCAGTGGCATTCAGTACAAGTACTATGACGGACCGAGTGGCTCCTCACTGCTGCCCGTCTTAGGGCCAACCACCGCAGGCACCACAGTGCAGGTCATAGGCTCTCACATGAAGGCAGCAGGCCAGCTCTTCTGCAAATTCCAGTCGGTGGCAACGAGCGCTGCTCACGTTGTTGTGGCAGTGTGGCAATCCAAGTCGCGCGTGGATTGTGTCTCCCCCGTGATGCTCTTGTCCGGACAAGCGTGGGTGGAGGTCAGCTCTAATGGCCAAAACTTCTCATCGAGCAAGCTCGTTTTTGAATACCACTTACCGATCAGCATTACCTCCGTTCGCCCAAGCCAGGCTCCCGTGGAAGGCGGGATGCTATTGACCATTCGGGGAAGGCATTTCTCACAGCGAGGGTCGATTATGGGAAGCCTGCGTTGCAATTTTGGTTGGACCGTGCGTGAAGCCAGCTTCGAGAGCTCAACCGCGCTCCTGTGCCGCTCGCCACCTTCAGGCGCAGGTTTCCAGGCCGTGGAAGTCTCAAACAATGCACTCGATTTTACGAACGACCGACAGGGCCTCGAGTTCATTCGCATCAGCCTGGTTCGCCTCTTCCCGACAGCAGGTCCGACAGGGGGGGGCACCACAATCACGCTGAGTGGCGGGGCGTTCCCCCCAGGCGAGTACATGTGCCAATTCAATGGGCTGGAACGCCATGCCGCGCGGATCAGCTCATCTGTGCTTCGCTGCAATGCCCCTCCCATGCGTTTCAGCAGCCAGCAGCAAGCTGCGGTACGCCTACGATTCAACAACGTGACGCTCTCGGCAATCAATAGCTTCCTGTTCTACCGACCTCCTAGGCTACTTGGGCTGCACCCGCCAGCTGGGCCCGAACGTGGAGGAACGATGCTCACGCTTGTAGGGCAATCTCTCGAGGCCTCAACTCTTGCGTGGTGTAAGTTCGCTCAGTATGGCACCACTGGGCAATCCCTCGCTCTTGTGGTACCTGCTCACAGGGTGTCTTCCTTCCAGCTCGGCTGCGTTACCCCGATGGCCTCGTCCCTGGGTCCACACTTGGTGGAGCTCTCATTCAACGATCAGCAGTACTCCGTCAGTCAACACCTGTTCACCTATCAGCCACCTCTGCTGCTGCGGCGGCTGTTCCCAGCCAAAGGCCCTACGCGGGGTAACACGCTCGTGCATGTGAGTATTCACGGGGCAGACAGTATTGATGGCGCTGCCGAGCTTGCGTGCATGTTCAACTCAACCATGGTGCATGCCTCACTTCATGCGGTCGATTCCGTGCAATGTCGGGCCCCTTCTCATTCATCTGGGGTGGTGCTAGTGGGCCTGGCAGCCAACAGGGTGCTTATGGTCAACACTCCCCTTGAGTTTGAGTTCCAGACCCTATCTATTATGCGATTGCGGCCGAGTTACGGCCCTGTTTCTGGAGGTACGCGCGTCGTGGTTCAGGGCGCGCACTTGCCTGTCGGGCGCATACAGTGCCGTTTTGGAGCTGCAAATGGCTTGGGTGAGGCAGAGTCAACTGATACGCTGGGATGCGTTACCCCGCCGTACTCGGCCTCTAACGTTGTTCAACTCGACTTCGAATCGGCGGGACAAAGCTTGGTCAATGGCCTGGACTTCCGATTTCATGACGATGGCGAGGTCGCAGCAAGACTGCTGCCCCAAGTCGGTCCGCTGGACGGAGGTACCTTGGTCAGAGTCACTGTGCGGAACCTGTACACCGGGCATTCAGAGGGCTTGCTGTGCAGATTTGGGGCAGATGGTACGGTTCCAGCCTTGTGGGTGGCCCAGGACGAGATAGAGTGCGTGGCACCTGCGGTTCGACGTGCCCAAAGCGTCCTCGTTGTGGTTTCCGCAGTGACGGCAGGCTTCTACTCCTCGACGGCTGGTGTGTTTGTTTACGAGCGCCCATGGCGGCCCACTAGTGTGGTGCCAACGAAAGGTGGTGTCCAGGGCGGCACGATGCTGAACGTTACGGGTGCCCGTTTCCCGCTGAGATTCGCTGTGGTTGGTCAGCTCGTGTGCAACGTGAACAACACTGTAGTGGCTGCGACTCGTCATTCGCTGCAGTTACTGTCTTGCAGAGCCCCGGCTCACGCAGCTGGGCTTGTTACTGTCGAGGTAACCGGAAGCCTCGGCGGGCTCCTTTTCGAGTACGTTCTTGTTGGGCCAGCCGATGTGAACACCGCCTCGAGCCCGCTGGCGGGGAGTACGCTCATTCAGCTACGCACGGGTTCCAGTTCGGCGAACCCGATCGCTGCAACCTCTCCGTTGGAGTGTACCGGTGCTCACTTGCTGGTTTGTCAGGCTCGAACTGCGCTGGAGGCGCCCACCAGCATATCGAGCTCTGGTGCGCTTTTGGCCAAGGAGGCCATCGTTCCACGCATGGCTCGGCTGGCCGTGTCCCCCTCGGTAGGCCCGCAAGCAGGCGGTACAAAGGTCACCGTCTCGACCGAAAATTTCTTCTACGACAGGCTGCCGTTTTGCCGGTTCGGAACCCATGGTGTGGTGCCAGCAAAAGTGCTCTCGCCGGCTCTCCTCGAGTGCGTGGTACCCAAGCAGCAGGAGCCGTGTATACATGCCGGATGCATTATCAGTGTGCACGTCGATAGCGGGCATGAGGCGCAGCAGCTCAATGCAGTCGGCGCCACAACGTTCATGTATCATCCCGAGTTGCACGTTACGCGGATGTGGCCAACTCACGGCCCGTCGCAAGGCGGAACAGCCGTCGAGGTGTGGGGAGGAGGATTCGAAATGGGCAAGCAGGTCCTCTGCCGCTTCTCTCACATGACAGTCGCTGCTCTGGTAGTCGACGGGAACCGGGCATGGTGTCGTGCCCCACCCATGTCCGAAGGGTACTCAACTTTGGAGGTCTCCACAAACGGCGTCGACTTCACCAATCAAGGCAGTGTGTACAAGTACGTTGCTGTTGGCGTGGTGCAGACCAAACCTTCGTTTGGCCCCATCAGCGGGGGGACAGATGTGGTTCTTATTGGGCACCATCTTGTCCCAGGACACCTGGCCTGCAAAGTTGGCGAGAGCACGAAAGCTATCAAGGCCCACTTCGAATCCACTTCTGTGGTATCGGCCCGCATGGCTGGCGGCATTGGCCCTCATCGCGCTAAAGTAGAGCTGGTCGGTGTTGATGGTGAGCTTCACTCGTCGGGGTCATTCACATTCGTCAGCGCCCTGCAAGGTGACATCTCTCCGCTGTGTGGACCTATGCGCGGCGGTACTCGGCTTACCATCAGTGGTGCTGAGCATGGAATGGATCTCTTTTGTCACTTTGCGACTGCTGCTACTGGTAAAGCAGGCATATTACGATGGGCTGGGCCGAACAGGAGAGTGTGCGTCACGCCTGCCTGGCCCGTAGCAGAGCTGACGTCAGTGCGGACTGCTCTGGCACCGGGTGTCTTCACGGGTTCTTCGTCTGCGACGTTCACATACGTAGAAGACCCACGGTTGCACAGGATACATCCTTCGACGGGATCCGACAAGGGTGGCACAATCATTGTGTTGCAAACATCCAATCTGGCCAGCGTCTGTCATGGAACGCAGTTGCGTTGCCTGTTTAACCGCACCGAGGTGCTCGCGACCGTTGAGTCGCCTGTTCAAGTTCTTTGCTCTGCCCCCACACACATGGCTGGCTTTGTACGTATTGGCGTCACGTTTGGCTCTTCCACCTTGGGTACGAACAGCCAGCTCATGTTCCGGTTCGTCGGCTCGCCATTGCCCCGCCTCACCCCAACGCATGGCCCAACACAAGGCCAAACAGCCATTTGCGTACGGGGAGTGCCAACTTACAACGCCCCATGGTGCGTCTTCGGAAACTTGGCCACACAAGGGGCACCGTGCTCGCACTGCGCCTTCCAAAGCGCCACATGTTGCTCATTGCCACCGCGCTCGCGCCCAAGTGCTGTGGGCGTGCGGCTTGCGCTTCACGGAGTTACGACACCTACACACAGCTTCCGCTATCTCGATGCCATCGTGCACATAGTGGATCCCATCATTGGGCCAAGCGAGGGTGGTACCCTCGTCACGGTTCACGGTCACAACTTCGATCAAGTTGGCCGCGCGTTTTGTGCATTTGGTGCCCACCTGCGAGTGGCGTGGGTCGTGTCCCGAAGCAGGCTCACATGTCACAGCCCAGTTGGCCGTGAAGATCGCCGGCTGCAAATCATAATCAGTGGTCATAGTCTCGGAGATGGACACACGTTTGCGTACTTCAGACCATCGACATTGCAGAGGGGTCCAAGCCCGACTTCGAGCCCCGTGGCAGGGGGCACCATAATCACGACAACACTTGGAAAGCTGCCTGCGACGCCGGTCGGGTCATTGCGTTGTGTCTTTGGCCACACGCACGCCATGGCCATCTTTGACGGCCTCAAGGTCGCATGCGCTTCACCTGCATACGAACCTGGTAGGGTCGCTTTTGAGATGGCATTGGTTGGTCATGCAATGCAACATCCTGAAGCGCGCGCGACGTTTGAGTACCGCAGATTTAGAGTGCCTGTGCTGCGCCCGACCTCCGGCCCGATCCGAGGAGGCACGCTCCTCGTGGTAAGCGGGGGGCGTTGGGAGAGCAGTGAAATTCTGGGGTGCTCTTTTGGCGGCGCGTACACGTCTGCACAGCTTCTGGCACCCACCCGCCTGGCTTGCTTCTCACCCGAGGCCGTGCAGCAGGGCATGGCCACCTTGACGGTGTGGCTTGACGGGGCTGTGCTGCACCGCCTACAGTTTTGGCAGCACGAGGAGCCCTTCATCGAACGTATGCATCCATTGGCAGGACCAAATCAGGGCGGGACCAGCATCACCCTTGCGGGCCGCAATTTCCAACGGCGGGCAGCGCGCTGCCGCTTTGGTGATATCACGGTGGTGGCAGCTTGGGAAGTGGGCCCGTCGATACTCAGTTGTACCGTGCCCGCAGGTGAGACCGGCCTGCATAGGTTGGAGCTCACCTTCAACGGCGTAGACTTTGCATCAGCCAGGGGCTTCGACATGCATCCTCAGTTGCGTGTCTACGCGAGTGCTCCTCATTGCGGACCTGTTGACGGAGGCACACGGCTCATCGTGGATGTTGGCCGCGCCCTGCGGTCAGAGCGGGCATTGTGCCGGTTCGAGGGAACCACTGTCCTTGCTGTGGTGACCAACTCCACAATAATTGAATGTCGCACGCCCGGGCACAGCGCGGGATACAAGACGCTTGATCTCTCGACGAATTTACAGGACTTCGACTCGACTGGTGTCTTGTTTCAGTACGTTGCGACGCGCAGCCCGCTGGGCGTTTCGCCATCATCAGGGCCTCATAACGGCGGGACCCTTCTGACGATTCCAATGCGCCTGCAGTGCCTCCGCCAGGTCTGGTGCCACTTTGGCGAGAATCGGACGCCGCAACTCGCAAGACAGCAATCGACTTCGTACTTGACATGCGTCACGCCGAGGCAAGAGGGCCCTGCCGTCACAATGCTTCGTGTCATGGTCGAGGGTGATGCAAATAGTGCGTTGCTCCTGTACCAGTACCAAGCGAGCGTAATCATCGATGGCTTGCACCCCCCGATCGGGACTACAGATGGTGCGACACGTGTGGAGATCATGGGCCGCAATTTCCGTCACGGTGCGGACATTCGTTGTGCATTCGACGCAGTGCACGTGAGTCCGCAGTGGCTGAGTCCGCAGTCGATCGCCTGCATCGCACCGCCAGCGCCAGTTGGCGAGGTCCCATTACAACTCGTGGACCTGCAAGGAAATGCACTCACGCAGGACGCGGCTCCGTTTCGATACAGCACACGCCCAATTCTGGGTGCAGTGCTGCCTGCCTTTGGCACCTCACAGGGCGGCACGCTGATCAGTGTTCAGGGCGCTCATTTCTTGCGCCAAGCAGCTACCATGTCGCTCTTCGCGTGCAAGTTCAACGCAACGGTAGTGCCGGCGAGCTTTGTCGACGTTGGGATTGCGCAGTGCGTGTCTCCCGCCCATGCAGTCGGAAGTGTATTTGTCGCATTGAGCAACAACCGGCAGGACTTCAGTGTCCAGGAGATCACGTTTCACTATGGCGTCCACGTCAGTCATGTCTCCTTTCAGACACGTCGGCAGCCCGGCAGCACTCTGGTCGACCTGCGTTCGCAGGTCGGCTTTGTGAGCAGCCAGCTGACTTGTGTGTTGGGGGGGCAGGAGACGTTGGCATCGTCCATGACCCCTTCGTGGATCCGCTGTGCAACGCCAAGCTTGACGCGTACAGGTCGTTTGTCACACGACATCCATGGCCAACGGTTGATCACGGGCACGCATGTCGCCGATTTGATGGCAGTAGTACCACCAACCGGTCCTAGTGCTGGAGGCCAGGTGGTGGCTGTTTTCGGAAGAGGGTTCCGGAACGGCCCCCAATTACGGTGCTCCTTTGGGGGCGTGGTCGTGCGCGCGGAATTCGTCAGCTCGGAGGTGATCAACTGCACCACCCCCGCACGTGGGGTCGGGAAAGTGCAGCGGGTGGAGTTTACCCTTTACGGTGGAGCGTTCTCCGCCTCCGAACTCTGGTATGAATACAGGCTGTCTGCTCGAATCACTGCCTTTGGCACGCCATCATCAGGGAGCACGAGCGTCGTTGTGCTGGGACGACGCCTTTCTTCGCAGATCAGTTGCGAGTCAGCGGGGCTATATCCTATCTGGGTGGGCTCCAACGAGGTGCTTTGTTCGCCTGAAGCACGCGCTAATGGGGCAAAGCTGGGAGGTGTGCATGCCAACGTGGATGCGGATGCCCAGCAAGGCGCAGCACCATTTGTCACAGCTGTGACACCAAGTGAAGGTCCTGAGCTTGGCGGGACCGTGGTGACACTTAGCGGCGGCAACTTTCCTCGCACGGTGGGCTGTGTTTTCGGTAGCATGCGGCCGGTTCTTGCTCAGTGGCAAGCCTCAGCGCGCATCACCTGCGTGACGCCCGCGCATGATCCAAGTGGTGTAACGCTCCAAGTACTGACGCCCACCGGACAGACGGCGCACGAATCTCGGCGTTTCAAGTACACCGCCATGTGCTCGGTGCTGTCAGTAATGCCCTCACGTGGTACTTCAAGCGGTGGATATCGACTTGTGGTGAGCGGTCAGCGCTTCATCGATCGGGTGTTGACGGTGCACTTCGGTCGCCAAACTGTCATGGGAACGCTTATCGACCAGTCAACTGTCGAGTGCATTGCACCGCCCAACGCAGGAGGTCCCGTTCTCGTAGAGCTTGACTTTGCGCTTCAAGGGCGCTGCCGCGGGGGAGTTCCATTTGTGTTTGAAAACGTGACCGTGCTGTCAGTGTATCCACCCTTCGGACCAGAAAATGGTGGCACCACACTGATCATTCAGGGTGGCAACTTTGGGACGCTTAGTGATGTAACTTGCATCTTGAGCCGTGGGCTCCGAAGCGTTGCGCGTGTGGCATCAACAAGTCGGCTTGAATGCACAGCGCCACCCTCTGCCATTGGTGTGGTGTCGCTTTCCATTTTAACCGGTGGCCACCTGTCGCTCGCCGCATCTTCGTTCGAATACCAAGCATCTGCAACGGTGTCCACTCTGCTTCCGTCACGCGGTGGCACTCGAGGTGGCACAATCGTGGCGGTGCAGGGTCGGCACTTTTCGGAGCGGAGTGCACATCTCTTCCTGATAGGCTGCCGGTTCAATCTTACATTGGTGGTGGCAACCTTCTCAGCTGCTACCTCGCTGCTTTGCGAATCGCCAAGCGTACGAATGACCGGCGACGTGTCGCTTGAGATGGCCAACAACATGGCAGACTTCACTGCAGACGGTTACCTCTTTGAGTACGTGAGTGCGCTACTTGTTTCTCGGGTCGCGCCCACGCATGGTCCTGTGCACGGTGGCACGCGGCTCAGTTTGTTTGGCTCGCACTTTGATCGGAATGGCCGTGTGCTTTGCCGCTTTGCGGGAGCGACAGCAGACGCCAGCTTCCAGTCTCCTGGCCAACTCACTTGCCTGACTCCAGCAAAGACAGTGGAAGGAGAGACTGTGAGCATCATTCTCGATGGAATTGGTGCTCAGGGCCAGCACAAGTTCTCATACTATACCCCACCCGTGGTCAGCGCTCTCGTCCCGCCATGCGGCCCGAGATGGGGGGGAACACAGATTACTGTGCGAGGTGCGTATCTGCCGATGGGGCGCACAGTCGTCTGCCGCTTTGACGATGTGCTAGTTCCAGCCGTGGCAATCACGAGTGAGCTACTCAATTGCACTGCACCAGCCCATGCGCCTGGGCTGGTCAAGGTGGAGGTGAGCGGTGATGGTCTTGGCACGTCCAGTAGCATAGCCACCTTCTATTACCACGATGTGGTTGAACTTGGTTCGCTGCAACCTGCTATGGTTGCTGCCGGTGGAGTCGCTGTCCTGCGCGTCACAGGCAGGAACATTCTCCCCGGTAGTGCGTGCTTGCTGGAAGGTCAAAAGGGCGCATCAGGGTACCATGTGTGGATCTCATCCAGTGAGCTCCTGTGCAACGTTGGCATGCCGACCGCAGCTGGCGAATACAGGATCAGTGTCTCGGTGAATATGCAGCAGGCGACGCGAGAAGCAGTGGCTATTCGCGTTGTGGAGCCATGGCAGGTAGAGGACATTGAGCCAGGCTCCGGCCCGGTGCACGGAGGCACAGTGATCCGGATCACCGGCGGACGCTTCCCACCCGGGCCGCAGCTGCTGTGCCGAATCGGCAGCGGCATTCCCGTCGCTGCGCGGTGGCTCTCGGCCGCACACGTAGCATGCGTGACGCGGCCGCATCCGCCGGGGCTTGCCGCAGTTGGCGTGACCGGCAACGGCCAAGACTACAGCGAGGGTGTGGCGCGCTTTGAGTACGTGGCTGCGGCGGCGGTGCTCGCGCTCTCGCCGCGTCATGGCCCAGTGGGTGGCGGCACGCTCGTGGCGCTACGCGGTGGGCCGTTCTCCGCGCGCGCTGGCGCGCTCGGGCGCATGCTCTGCCGGTTTGGCCGCTCGCTCAGCGCAGCGCGGCTCGTCTCGGGGCACGTGATCGAGTGCGTGTCGCCGCCGCACAGCCTCGCCGAGGTGCATGTCCAGCTCACGATGAACGGCCTCGACTTCACGCAGGACGACGTCCGCTTCTCGTACCGTGGGCCCACGATCCTCAGCATGCATCCCACGCTCGGCCCTGAGCTGGGCGGCACGCTGCTGACGGTTGATGGCGCTGACATGTCCCGGGAAGCCTCGTTGGCATGCCACTTTGGCCGCTCCGGCGCGTCGTCTGCATTGTGGATCTCCCGGTCGCGTGTCCGGTGCGTGACTCCAGCCCGTCCGCCAGGGGTGGTGGCGCTCGGCGTCGCTTCGACAATCGGCTCTGCAGCCGCTGCTGCCGCGACTGGACACCTCGCCTTCGAGTACCAGGCCGCAGCCGTGGTGCGCTCCGTCACCCCCAGCGCCGGCCCCATCTTGGGCGGCACTCCGGTCACGCTAATCGGGGCACATTTCTCGTCCCGCTCTGCGGACCTCTCGTACCTGCTCTGCCGCTTCAACGAGACGACGAGCCAAGCCGTGTGGCGCAACTCGTCCGTGCTGGTCTGTGCGGTGCCTGCTATCGCTGGGCTCAGCGCCGGGGCGAGCTTGCCTCGCATCGTGGCGGTCCAAGTGAGCAACAACGTTGTCGACTTTTCGGGGAGTGCAGCGCACTTCCAGTACCTCGCCGCGGCGCGCCTCGCCGCGCTCCGGCCGACAGCTGGCCCGCGCAGCGGTGGCTCGCTGGTCACGTTGATGGGCAGTGACTTCGCACGAGCCCCGATGCGCTGCCACTTTGGCCAGGTTGACGTCGTGAGCTCGTACGTCGCAACGCACACGGTGCAGTGCATTGCCCCTCCGAGTGGTGCGGGCACGTGGAGCCGTGTGCTCGTGCGCCTGAGTGTGGACGGCGACGTGGTGTCGGCTGCCGCGGGCCGAGTCCATTTCGTGTACCAGGACGAGCCGGCCATCCGGCTCGTCTCGCCAACAACCGGCCCAGAGGAGGGACACACGCGTGTGAGCGTGCTCGGCAGCGGATTTGCGAGCACAGCGTCCCTTAAGTGCCGCTTTGGCAGCGTTGTGGTCGATGCCCTCTTTGTGAGTGACGGGGTGGTCAACTGCACAACGCCGACTCATCTGCCCGGCCTGGTTGCGATGGAGGTGAGCCTTGATGCGCTGCACTTCTCAGCGAGCAACGCCAGCTTCGTCTACCACGCCACGGCCACGGTGTTAGCCATCGCGCCGAGCGTTGGGCCGACTCGGGGTGGCACAAACGTCTCGCTCACCGGCCGTGGCTTGCTGCAAGGTAGCACCTGCAGTTTTGGCGGATACGCAGCGGTGCGCGCCATCTGGGTGTCGCAGTTTGAGGTCGTCTGCGTCACGCCGCCTCGGCCCAGCGGGCTGCACGCTTTGATGCTGACCAGCAGCGCACTAGAGACCGAGGGGCGCGCCGCAGCCACCTTTGCATATCTACCGCCGATTGAGCCAGTGCACATCGAGCCGCTGCTAGGACCCATCGCGGGAGGCACAGTGATCCGGATCACCGGCGGACGCTTCCCACCCGGGCCGCAGCTGCTGTGCCGAATCGGCAGCGGCATTCCCGTCGCTGCGCGGTGGCTCTCGGCCGCACACGTAGCATGCGTGACGCGGCCGCATCCGCCGGGGCTTGCCGCAGTTGGCGTGACCGGCAACGGCCAAGACTACAGCGAGGGTGTGGCGCGCTTTGAGTACGTGGCTGCGGCGGCGGTGCTCGCGCTCTCGCCGCGTCATGGCCCAGTGGGTGGCGGCACGCTCGTGGCGCTACGCGGTGGGCCGTTCTCCGCGCGCGCTGGCGCGCTCGGGCGCATGCTCTGCCGGTTTGGCCGCTCGCTCAGCGCAGCGCGGCTCGTCTCGGGGCACGTGATCGAGTGCGTGTCGCCGCCGCACAGCCTCGCCGAGGTGCATGTCCAGCTCACGATGAACGGCCTCGACTTCACGCAGGACGACGTCCGCTTCTCGTACCGTGGGCCCACGATCCTCAGCATGCATCCCACGCTCGGCCCTGAGCTGGGCGGCACACCGGTGTTGCTGCACGTCACCTTCATTCCTGCCACTGGCTCGCTCCAGTGTCGCTTCGGCTTGTCAACTCCAGCCGTTGCCAGCCCGCTGAATAGCACCCACATCCTTTGTGCTTCTCCGCTGCACGCGATCGGCATAATCAACTTGCGCTTGAGTACTGGAGGACGCGAGTGGCCTGACCTTCGTGGGCCAAGCTTCGAATTCCATGGGCAAATTCAGGTGCATCACCTGTTCCCCTCCATGGGAAGCGCGCTGGGTGGGGATCTCATCACCATCATCGGCGCCAATTTCGTGGATGGTGGTGTTGGCATGCGCTGTCGTTTTGGAGACGCCTCTTCCTTGGCAGCCCTGGTAAACGCCTCTGCTATTTCATGCATGACACCACGCCAGCCAGCTGTCGTCGCTCCAGTGGAGGTGAGCATTAACGGCCATGACTTCACCGAAAGCAAGGCTGAATTCGTCTTCACTGGGTGGAGCATCCTCTCGGTCTCTCCGCGGCTTGGCCCGACCGCAGGCGGAACTCTCGTCACTATCGAGATGCAGGGTATGGCACATTCTTCTGCCGAGTACATGTGCCGCTTCGGCAGTGCGCAACTGGTCAGTGCTGCAAGGCTGCCGCGAGGAGCCTTTCAGTGTCTATCCCCAGCACAGCCAGCTGTCTCCGTGGCGTTCGAGGTTATCGCAATGGGCGTCGAAGAAGCTCGGGCAACAGCGACGTTCGACTACTTTGAGGAACCGCGCATCATCCATGCCTTCCCGCGGCGAGTTTTTCAAAACGGTGTACCGCTGATCTACATCCAAGGTACACAGTTCTTCAACTCCACTTCCTTGACATGCGCGTTCGGGCTAGTCAGAACGAATGCCACCTTCGTGAACAACCACAGTGTGGCATGCATTGCGCCGCACACATCTGAGACAGGGCTGCACCACGCGGAAGTCCAGGTCAGGGTCAGCATGAATGGGCAGGATTACACGTCTACCATGGTCGCTATAGATGTTGTTGCGTGCCCCAATGGCGCATCGTGCCTCGCCACACAGTCTCTTCCCTGTGCGCCAGGAGCGCAATGCATAGGCCAGCTGGGGTCGAACCAAACGCAGTGTCCCGCTGGCACCTACCAGCCGGAAGGCGGCCGCTCAGGCTGCGTTCCGTGCACAAGGGGGTCATTCTGCCCTGCTCCGGGGCGTTCGGCGCCCAAGCAATGCGTCGCCGGCATGGTGTGCTCCTTGCAAGGCCTGGCGTTTCCGGATCGGCTGTGTCCACCCGGGCATTTTTGCCCACCTGGCGTCCAAACGTCGAATCCTCAGAGTCAATTGCACCTTGAACGCCCACTGGCATGTCCGGAGAACACGTGGTGCGCCGTGGGGGTTGCAACAAATATTTCCGAGGTTGGGAACTTCCGCACGCCGCAGCCTTGTCTCAGCGGCTTCGTCTGCTTCCGGGGCTCTGCTTCCCCTCAAGGCAGCGGACCGTGCCCAACCGGGTACTACTGCCCACCAAACTCGCTGCCAATAGCCTGCACCTACGCAAATTACTGTCCTGGTGTTGGTAACATCTTCCCGTCACAATGCACCCCTGGCTTTTACAATGATCGACGCGGCCGAAATGCATGCATTGAGTGCCCTATCGGTCACATTTGCCCGCTTGCGGGTCTCAAACATCCGGTCATCTGCCCCGCTGGCTCGGTGTGCAACGTCCCTGGTCTCAAGGTCCCGGCAGGGCTGTGTCCAGCTGGCTACCTTTGTTGGGAGGGCACAGAAACCAAAGACTGGAATGCTGAGACTTTGTTCAAGCCGATCCCATGCAAAGAGGCAACCTACTGCCTCGAGGGCATGACAAACAACATCACCAATGAGAATGACTTTGCATCACCACAGCCATGCCCCCCCGGCTACTACTGCAAGGAGGCGTCAACCACACCGTTTGGGACTGGTCGCTGCCCTGCCGGCTTCTTTTGCCCCAAGGGCACCTCCGACCCTAACCCGGCGCCTGCGGGTTTCTTCTGCAAGGGCGAGGGCAACTCGATGGCGGCACCGTGCCTTCCGGGAACTTGGGCAAAGTACAACCCGCACAATGGCACCGACACTTGCGACATGTGCCCCGCAGGCTACTCGTGCGAGCGCGAGGGCACGTTTGCGCCACGGCCGTGCCTGCCTGGCTCGTATCGCCAATTCAACGCGACCGTATCGTGCCAGCTATGCCCCGAAGGGAGCTGGAACCCCTTCTATACCAACCCGCTCGAATCGCTCTGTCTTCCTTGCCCCGAGGGGCGCGTCTGCCCCGTCAAGGGCATGACTAATGTGACGCAGAGCATCGCGTGTCCAGAGGGCTACATCTGTGGTTTCAACACGACCGCTAACTCGCAGTTTTCAACGCTATGTCCGCAGGGCTATTGGTGCGACTTTGAAACGAAAAATATCCACAAAGCGTGCGCTGCAGACAAGGCCACGCAAATCGCGCGTGCAGACATCTCTAGGCAGATGGAGGGGCCAGATGATGACATCTGTCCTTGCTTGGACACTTGCGGTCGGATCGAGCGGGAAGATTACGATGCTGCCGCCCCAATCGGTGCTACCAAGCGGTGCTACTGCCCCATGGGCCCTTGCCCTGCGGGCAGCCTCTGCGACTCGGGCACGAAGCGCAGCCAGTGGGATCGAACCCCGTGTCCTGCAGGGTACTACTGTCCCGAAGGGACGTCGCCCAGGGACTTGTACGAGCTTGGCAGATTCAAGTGTCCAAATGGCACTATCAGCGGCCTGGGCAAAGAGCGTGTTACGCAATGTGAGCGTTCGGGTCTCTACGTGACGAATGCAATCTCGAGGGACATGTTCGGCTCCGGCAAGCCGTTGTACGCGATCCTGAGTGAGCCTGAGTTTATCGAGCAACACAAGGACAATCTAGAGACGGATCCGTATAAGAATAGCCGGTACGGCGACCCAAGGTTCGCAGCGCAACGCGGGGAGCGTCGCGCCCTCAGGCAGCTGCAGGAGGAGTCTGAAATGCTGCAATACCTCACGGAACCTCCTCCACTCGTCACGTTCAAGTTGTCGCCCTTCACGATGGCGCGATTCACGTTCGACTACTTGAAGGTCCCTACGGAGATGATCTACGACGACCACTTTCGCATTGCGATTTTCGTCAACGGCCACACCCAGCCCGAGCCATACCCGCCGTCGTTTTGGTTCAACCCTCCCGCCACGAGCGTCAACCCACTGTACCCGGAATACAAAGAGTACCGCTGGTCCAAGACGGGCATATTTGCCCTACATCTGCATGCTCTGAGAGACCTTAACTTCCGTGTCGAGCTGCAGATATTGCATGGCCTTTTCTCGGACAGCATAGACGCCTTTGTGGGCACGATGTCGCTCGAGATATTTGATTCAACCCGTGCCAACGCGCTATCAATGTCGGTGGACGGGGTGCGCAAGATGCTCTTCGCGGCCGTCCAGAAGGATGGAACGTTTGCGCCGCCGCTCAACTTGCCGCGCATCCGGCCGGATCCGAGACATTACCCTGGCGCGACATACCTTCTGCCGCACATGCAAGAGAATCTCGCGGCCGTGTTGGAGTACGCTGCGCTCAACGAAAGTGCCGAGGTCCTGCTTGACCCGCTGGAGGGCAAATACAGCGTGGCTCTGAGCGGGGACGACTACTGGGGCACCCGGCTGACGGTAGCTCCCATGAACTACCTGCCGTACTTTTCGCACTGTAGTGGTGGAGTCAGGATTGGGGCGCCATCGTCAGGCGATTTCCACGAGGACAAAGACAAGCCCTTTGCGATTGGCAATTCTGCGACGGGACCTGCCCGCACACGCGGCAATCTTGTGAAATGCAACTGCCGCGGGCGCAACTTGTGGTTTCCTGAGTGCCCACCTCCAGAAGGTGCGAGCAGGTACAACCCAGGTGACTGCTCGCGAGCGGCCGTCGATGCCAATGGAAAGACACAGGGTGAAATCGCCTTCAGGATCAAGCAGTTCCCGAACATTGGAGCCAACTCGCCGCGTGATGACCAGTTGCTGCTCAGCGGTGAGTTTGTGGTTCCTGACGGCTGTCCAGGCTGCGAGGCAGTAGGCTCAGCTCCTGGCACGCCGTATCCGAACATTCGTCCTGAGCGTGTTCCGGGGTGGGACTCCCACGGACTCTTCTTCTGGGTGTACGAGAACCCAGGGGCCTGCGAGTTGGTGCCTCCGGAAGATACCATCCCCATTTCCCAGTTTACCTGGGGCGCCGTCACCCGATTCTCGGACACTTGCGACTACATCATGCAGTGCATGTACGAGGAGAACACGGTCATCAAACTCGACAAACCGTTTTGGTTCAACGGGATGCAAGACGATATCATATTTTATCTCACAAGCGAGCCTTCTCGGACCTCCCTGGTTGAGGAAGGCTTTTGCTTCCCCGATACCCCTGCCGACAAAGGTAGGAACTGCAAGGGCAACGCTTACTTTCTCAAGGTGCAGACTATGCTAGAGAACCAGGTCCTCAGATTCATGAAGGTGAAACGTGACATGCAGGAGCCCATGAACTGGTTCCCTCTTAGCGTGCATTTTGAGTTGAGGTACTGGCAGTTAGACAAGATGACGAAGATGGTCATCAACGGAAACGTGAACCTGCAAGACTTTACGCCATTGGACGACTATTACTCCCCTGAGCACGCCGCAGATCCCTACGAAGTGCAAGATGTGTCGAACACGTGGGGCCTGCGCGGTTTCCAGTACGATCTGCGCATGACTCTCGTCCCTGTGGACTGGATGGAAGTGCTCAATACGTTTGCGCTGAACATTGGCACCTACGTGATATTCTACTTTGTTTGCGACGCGGCTATGGTTGTGCTCGTCATGATGCTGTGGGCGTTCTTCAGGGGCACCACGAAACACACTTCGCCGCCCAAGCTGCATCTCAAGGAATGGTTCAAAGGGTTCGAGCTGAACCCGGTCAAGGGCATGCTGATGATCTTTTGGCCGGTCGCCTTTTGCTGCATGCTTATCCTATTCGTGCTCCGTGGTATGAACCCAATCAAAGGGCTTGTCGCGGGCGACCTCAACTTTGAGGGTACGATCACAGATGCCATCGAGATCAAGTGGATGGAGGGCCGCATCGGAATCTGTGTGCTGGCGCTCGGGTTCAACCTGATGCAGAATGGGGCCTCTCTACTATGTCCGCGCAAAGACAAGCCCGGCTCGGTGTGGCTTCCAGGCTATTGGCAACGCCGGCACATCCTGTACACATCCGCGACGTTATTTGTGATGCTGCTCATGGTGCTCGAGTTCTCGTTCTCGCGCTTCTTCGCGCAGAATGCGTTGGTCTTCATGATGCTTTTCAAGGTTGTTTGGATTTACATGGAGTCGTGGCTCTTGAAGGCGTTAAACGAGAAGCTCATCGCTCTGCCGTTTGAGTGCGCCTTGCAAACCGCTCAATTCGTCATGACACTCGGCGCTGAGGGCTTCATCAGTTTCATCACCAACTTCGTCGTGGAGCTCGTGATCATGATCGTCAAACGCGTCGCAATGGACCCAATCAAGTTCAAGGTCGTTCGTACCGCGAAGCTTAAGGTAAAGATCGCTCAGGCACAAAAGTTGGGCCAGCCTGTGCCAGTGCACACTCCCGAGCTCGAGGCGATCGGGGTGATGATCGACATGCTGCAAAGTATGTACCGCTTCAGCGTCGACTCACTGGGCACGGTCATCTCGCCCATGTCGATTGCTGTGCTCTACTTATTCAGAAAGGAGTATGAGATCAGCTCACTCTACGGCATTCGAGACACCGACTTGCTTTACTACATGTTGTTCTCGATCATCATGATTCCGGCGTTGTGGTTTGTTGACATCTTTTTGCACAACACCCTCGAGCTGGTATGGAACTGGAAGCTCTACGAGTATATCGAGTTTTGCACTGAACGCTTCCGGAACAGGACGCGGCGCTGGGTGGGTCTGGACACGGCGATCAACGAAGAGCTGCCATCAGACTTGCGAACGCTGGACCAGATGTGCTTCAGCACACAATTCTACTTCCTCGGCGCGTTGCACGCCTCCGGGATTGTGATGGCGGTACTGGGTTACATGCTGGTGCTGCACAAGGGGCACAACATGTGTGTACCTGCAGCGAACCATTTGAACCGACCATTTGAACCGCCCTCACACCTCGGCGTCCATTTGATTTTTGTGCTCGTTTCGACCCCGGCAGGTTTGGTGATTTGATGGTCACTCCTCTGTTTGCGGGAATGATGTTCTTTCTCCGCTTCCTCAAGATCGCCGCCTTCAAGGGCGCAGACTCTTTTAACATCTGGATGGTTGAGGGCGAGAAGGACTATGTTGAGGAGTACGACGAGGGGCCAAATGCGCGACGGATGGGTGCGATGCCCCCGGGCATGGCAGCTGTCGATGCATCAATCGCCGAGTGCGTGGAGGACGCTCTCAGTGTCGGGCACACTGATGAAACGCTCATCAGGTTGCTTGAGGAAGCAGCACGGCTCGGGCCAAATGCTGGCTTATCGGTCGACGGTGGCAGCGGCCCCGGCAGTGGCGGCGGTGGCGGCGGTTTCCCAGGGGGCGTTGGCGGCCTACCCGGCGGTGCTGGCCTCCCCGGCGGCCTGGGTGCCTTCCCTGGCGGTGGCATTGGCGGCTTCCCAGGTGGAGGGGGTGGCGGCGTCGGCGCGGATTCCGAAGTTGCGTTTGCCGACTTCATGAACGCGTTCCGGGCTGAGATGCAGGAGTCTCGCGAAAAGAAAGGCAACTTGCAGAAGTTTGTGCCTTCTCGCAACAGGGCCGTTGGGGTGGGAGGCTTTGATGGTGGGGTTGGGGGCGCCTCAGGCTTGCATGACGTGGATATTGACGACGACGAGGAGGATACCTTCGAGTGGCCTCAGGAGTTGCTGACTCTGGGGCTTGGCGCCGATGGTGTCGAAGCTGGCACAGGCTCTAGCACGTCGAGCACATCACCAACCACCTCCACCACGGAGGACTCGGACGAAGATGAATGGCCGGAAGAGATGCTGTTGTGAGACATCTCATAGAAAGAGTCGGCAAAACGACGCTTGCGAAACCGACTGTGTGCGCGCGGGCTCGATACTTTAGCACCCGGTGGATTTTTGCGTGTACGTGAGACGGATAGTGCGTGAGAAGTATAGCGCATGCATGTATTAGTAGGATCATTTATAAATTTACTTTGTACCGGGGCGGGAAAGAGCGGAGGGGTGGGTGCAAGCATACAAGGCAGCACCCCTGTGCCCTGACCAGTAAGGCACTGAGACTAAATTCTAAAGCCGTAAAAAAGTGAAAATTAAGTGTACCACTTTCATGTGTGATACGGTATCACGGGAAATATTTAGCAGAAAAAATATTCGCCCGAAACATACACGGGCCGCGCGCAGCGCGGCCCTAAGATGGTATGCTCTCCTGAGCCTCCAAACACGCCTACTTTAATTGCAGCGTTCTAAGTAACTGCAGACTAGACCTGCGGGTGAACCTGAGGGCCACGCACG
>Ga0209302_10000526_pt1 | contig 22458 bp, 14 predicted proteins | sample ArcOceMetagenome_2_FD_187445 | JGI IMG/M metagenome (GOLD analysis project Ga0209302, IMG submission 187445) | Marine eukaryotic phytoplankton communities from Arctic Ocean - Arctic Ocean ARC135M Metagenome (SPAdes) (version 2) | ecosystem: Environmental > Aquatic > Marine > Oceanic | place... | reverse complement strand
AACTTGCTCAGACATAATAGCACCAGCTTCGCATAACTTGTGGTCGTGGTTCATTCCGTAAAAAGCCATAGCCTTTTCTTCTTCAAAAGAATTTCCCACTCCAGCTATATCGAAAATTTCTTCCATCTTCAATCTTCCCAGCACATAGACGTATTCTAACATTACGTCTGCTCCTAATATCTGTCCTGTTCTAGGGTTGACGAAGCTAGGTCCATAACCACCAAAAGGAGGATTAGGAGAAGAAGTCCATCTTAAAACGTTATACCGAATATCACCAGCATTCCAAGTGGCATCATCTGGCTGAACTTTAACTACTACAGCATTTTTAAATCCTGATTTCTCGAAAGCTATGTTCCACTTTTCTACACCCTCTTTTATAATAGGTCTTAACTCCTCAGGAGTCGTGTTTTCTATCCACCAAGTAATCGGCTCTACTACTTCAGACACAGCAGCAGTTGGGTCTTTTTTTCGTAAATCCCATCTGTGAATCATATCTCTGTAAGGAGTAACCTCAGCAGAGGTTAAATCTGTAACAGAAGTCATAAAGTATCCCACTCTAGAATCATCTCTTCTTGGCTGGAAATCATTATCGGGCACAGCTATTAAACTCTGGTGATATGTCACATTTACGAATCTACCATCTGTAAGCGCTGCCGAACCGAAAGTGCTCATTCCCTGACCATCAAACGCCAGCTGAACTCTCACATCTGTATTCTCAGGATAGTTATTGACAGCTATTGTCTTGCTCTTGTCTTTGTTTAACTTACCTAGCTTAAACCCTTTATAAGCAGGAGGATAAATAGGCTTGAATCTAGAGAAAGTCTCTGCCATGAAAACAGCATTACTTGGAATTAAGAATCTCGTTTTATCCTTATCCTGACCTTCTATTTTTACGCTGACGACTATAGGCGTATTGATATTGGCTTCACTCGATTTACTAATCGCATTGTCCTCATCGAAGTAATACTTCGTGTTCACTAGTTCAAATTCTATTCGGTCATAATGCTTATTAATTTTAAAAATTTTAGACGAACGGTAGTTCCCTCTAAACGCACCTGCATCCACCACTCCATTCTCTACATAACTAAAATAGATAAACTCCTTCCCTAACTGGTCTTCTGTAATCTCCATATACATCTTACCAGAAGTAGAATCCTGATACATGGTAAACAGGCCTTCCATTTTCTCTGACTTCTCCGTAAGGTCTTTGATTGACTTTATCTCAGACTTGTCTTTCGGCTTAGGCTGCTCGGAATCACCTTTCCTTTTCTTCTTGTTTTTTTTAGATTGTGCGTAGCAATGGTCTGTTGCACCTAAACACATAAGCCCAATAAGAGCTAGGATTAGAATTTTCTTCATGATTTAAGGTTTGTCTTTTATTCAGTTTGAAAATTAGTGATTATAGATAGATATATATTACAAATTTTGCCAAAGGCAAAAAGAGTATATGGACTTAAAATCCTACTTTTCATCTAGAAACATAAAACCTATAACTGCATAAATCCTCAAAAGAACACCCACCAATAAATACCAAATAGACGCTCATCATATCACCAAATATAATAGTTGGTGAAATATTATTAGCTCGTGCTATAGCATCAAATGACAATATCTAATGCTCCGACTAGTCCAACAACAATCCTACTACACCAAGAAGTTTTACTATTTTTTGTGTTCTATGTGGCACTAAGTTCTATTCTGAAATTTCAACCCGAAAAACCGCGGTATAAACATTAACCAAAAGAGCATAGATCATGGTAGCAAAATGATATTCACATTTGATAGTAGCTCAAGAATAATGATCAATTTTCTGTACAGTAATATATCCAAAGAAAATATTCTATCAAACAATCCAATTGTAATATTCGACTCGCAAGAGTAACTTCCAAACTCTCTGTTAAAAAACACACAAATGACTTCTGTTTCAGCTATTACAAATCCCTACATTTGCTGAGCGTATGGGAGCTACTGAAATCGTATTTGTATTTGTTATTTACCTGCTGTTCTTTGGGGCTAAAGGCATTCCTAGTTTGGCTAAAACCATAGGAAAAGCTACCTATCAGTTTAGAGAAGCTAGAAATGATATCCAGCGTGAGATAATGAGCAGCGCTAAAGACATTACAGACAGCGCTAAGCAAGTAAGAAACGAAATAGAAAATGCAGCTCAGTTGGCACAGCGTCAAGCTAAAAAAGCCCAAGACACCTTAGAGAAAAGTGTAAAACCTACTCCTGCTGAACCTACTGAACCTGAAATAAAAGAACCTATTAATCCACTCACTCCTTCTGATTCTATCTCTTCTTCTGGTGTAAAAAAAGAGGACTCTAGTTCTGAGACACCTGAATCGGGTAAAGACAATCAACCTTCAACTTAAAATATATTAAACTTGGACTACTTATTACTCATTTTAGGACTAGCTGTACTAATATTTGGTGGTGACCTATTGGTAAAAGGCGCTTCGGGAATAGCCCTTAAATTGAACATGGACCCGATGGTAGTAGGGTTAACCGTAGTTTCTTTGGGTACAAGTGCTCCAGAACTTATAGTAAGCATAAAATCTGCTCTTAATGGAAACCCAGACATAGCCATGGGAAATGTGGTGGGGTCTAACATAGCCAACTTAGGACTAGTGCTCGCCATTACAGCTATCATGTTTCCCATAGCGGTAAACAGAAAAGTACTCAGAATAGATTGGCCTGTAATGGTTTTTTTCGCAGCACTGGCTTTTATTTTTGGCCTAGACAATCTCATAACTCGGTTTGAAGGTGGTGTTTTACTCGTGACATTGGTGGTTTACATTTATAAGTTATTGCAACGCGGAAAATCTCACCTTGATAATGGAGATATAGAGATAGATACCGATACAGAGAAGGAAAGCATGATGAAACTAATCCTGCTCTTGCTCGGAGGAATGGTAGCATTATACTTAGGCTCAGAATGGTTCTTAGGCGGAGCTATGGACATAGGGAGAAGTTTTAATTTAAGTGAGTCTGTAATAGGTGTTACCATAGTGGCTTTCGGGACAAGTACTCCTGAATTAGCGGCTAGTGCAATAGCTGCTTATAGAAAAGAAACAGATATAGCCCTAGGTAATTTACTAGGCTCCAATATATTTAATATAGGAGCTGTGCTAGGAACTACGTCCATAATTTCACCCCTGGTGATAGATGCTAAAATTATGAATATCGATATTTTATGGATGCTGGGAATAGCGGGAATCTTATTTCCACTTATGGTGTTCAAAAAAAAATTAAGCTTATTAAGCGGTATTATATTATTCAGCCTATACTGCATTTTCATCTTTAGCCAAATCCCAAATTAAATGGCACATTATTCAGGAAAAACTGTTTTCGTAACTGGAGCCAGCTCTGGTATAGGAGAAGCTATGGTAAGAAATTTAGCGAGTTCACCGTGCACCATTTTTATAGGAGCCAGATCTACCGATAAATTGGAAAGTTTAAAGAATGAATTAGAAACGAATCATGTGAAAATCCATGCAATTCCTATGGATTTATCTGATTCTAAATCTCTAGTTAATGCTTTTAATGAATTGAGCAGAAGAACTGACCGCTTAGATCTACTGATTAACAACGGTGGAATATCTCAAAGAGGTTTAGCCAAAGACACTGAGTTCTCTGTGGTAAATAGAATTATGCAAGTGAACTTTTTAGGAACCATAGAGTGGACTACCCACTGTATGCCTTTACTACTTAAAGCGAACAAGGCTCACATCATAGCTATTAGCTCTGTGGTAGGAGAATATGGATTTCCATTAAGATCTGCTTATGCAGCATCTAAACATGCGCTGAAAGGATATTTTCAATCTATGCAACTAGAACCTGACTCACCTTCTGTTTCTATAGTAAGCCCTGGCAGAATTACTACCAATATTTCTATAAACGCACTGAATTCTGATGGCAAGAAACATGGTGAAATGGACGCGGGCCAAGCTGGAGGAGTATCTGCTGAAAAAGCCGCTGAGAAAATACTGAGAAGAGCAGCTCAAAGGAAAAACAATATCTTTATAGGCTCAGGTGAAATCGTACTCTTATACATCAGTAGGTACTTACCACCGCTGTACAGAAGAATAGCCAAAAACATAAGCCCTAACTAACGGAATGGAGAGAAAGGTAATCAACGGAATTCAGCAGATAGGAATAGGAACTACTGACGCTCACTCCACTTTTCAGTGGTATAAGAATCATTTAGGATTTGATATTCGGGTGTTTGAGGATGAAGCTACTGCCGAGCTGATGCTTCCATACACTGCAGGAAAGCCGAGAACTAGACATGCCATACTTTCTATGAATATGCGTGGAGGAGGTGGATTGGAAATCTGGCAGTATAAAGGTAGAACTCCATTAGCGGCTAAGTTCAAAGTTCAGTTAGGAGATTTGGGTGTGAACTGCATGAAAGTGCGTTCTAAAAACGTAACTGCTAGTCATGCAGCATTAAACAAAGCTGGAATTTCTATGCTCACAGAAGTATTAACATCTCCTGAAGGAAAAGAACACTTGTACTTTAGAGATCCAGGAAATAACATCGTAGAGATTTATGAGGACGCTTATCAGTTTTCTGATGAAAAAGGTTCTTTCGGAGGAGTACTGGGTGTTACCATAGGTGTTTCTGATATAGAAGAGTCTAAAGCATTTTACTCAGGAATTTTAGGTTATGATGAGCTAGTCTATGAGGAAGAAGGATCTTTCGATGATTTCACGAACCTCCCCTCTGGTAATAAAGCCTATAAGAGAGTTTTATTAAGACATTCAAGCACAAGAAAAGCTGGAGGGTTTAGTAAACTGCTCGGTCCTACAGAAATAGAATTAATCCAAGCTACAGATAGAGAGCAGCAAAAGATATATAAAGGAAGATTATGGGGTGATTTAGGATATATCCACATATGCTTTGATATATCAGGAATGAGCTTGCTTAGAGAAGAATGCGCTGCCGCTGGCAGACCATTTACTGTAGACTCTTCCAATAGTTTTGATATGGGAGATGCTGCTGGTCATTTCTCTTACATAGAAGATCCTGACGGCACGCTAATAGAATTCGTGGAGACTCATAAAGTACCAATTATGAAGAAGTTCGGCTTATTTATAAACCTAAAGAACAGGAATCCTCTTAAGCCGCTTCCTAACTGGATGATAAAAAGCATGAAAATGAATAGAGTAAAATAGGTGTCTACATTACTTTAAACACACCCATAAAGAAGAAAATCACTTTGACAAGAAAGCAGACCAAGCTAAGTCCTGTGCCAATAAGATGCACCTTATTTATTCCGCTTTTAAACTTATCGTAGTTCAATATCATATTCACAAATAGAGAGGCCACTAACACAAACTCCATCAAACAGAGCGTACCGAAATTGTCTATGTAAAATTTATGGAAATTTTGATTTAATGGATTTTCAAAAACCCCTGAGAGTGCTATAATATTGTATGCCAAAAGCAGCACATATCCTAACCAAACTAATTTATCATCTTTCTTTTCCATGAGACAGCAAAATTAGAACATCTAACCACATTCAATATGTTCTTCTGGTAAAAGTTTATGGACTAAATAAGCGCTAGATAAAATCGGGACAAACTCTTCCTCCCACGATTCGAGGACGGAATTTTTTAAAGACATAAACCAGCGTGAGTTCTAGTCCTCCTCTCCCATTGCTAGCCACTTTCAAGTCGGAAAAATTAAAGTCATAGCTTATACCCGTTTTCCACTTATCGTATATGAAATCAAAATAAACATAGCCAGCATCTCCGCTTCTGTAAAACAAACCTGCTCCTGCCTCTTGTCTCACTCCTTGAGACTCTGTGAGGTTATAACGCACTGCTCCTCCTATGTTCCATTCTCTGAATTTTCCTTGGAGACTTACGTTCATGGCTGGCAGAATCTTTAGCTTTTCATTGTACTGATAGTCTGCTATGGCTTGAATATTGGTTCGGGTAAAAAGGGGCACTTTTTCTTCAGAGAAACTCTGGTTCTGAAAGGATATATTAAAAAAGGAGACTCCAGAAGTGAGCGCCAATTTATCGGAGAAAGCTTTCTTATGCTGCACTCCTAAATGAAAATCAAAAACGGTACTCTTATCATTCTGGAAAAACTCATTCGTTCCTAAGTTGGGATTGTAAACTACTCCATCGAACTGGCTTCCCCATTCGAAAGCCTCAAAATCTATGGATTTATGTGTAATTCCCACCTGAAGTCCTAACGAGATACTCTGAGTGGAATCAGATAAAAAAGGGAGCTTATATGAACCCGAAAGATTTACTTGGGTAGTCGTGAAATTACCATCTCCAGCTTGATCTCTAAAAATGGCTATCCCTGTTCCAATAGGCTTTTTTGGGAATAGCTTATTAGCATCAGCACTAATACCAAAAGTGGTAAAAGGTACAGTTACCGTTCTCCACTGACTTCTGTAGACAGTTCCTATTCTGTAATCCCCATCAAACCTTCCTGCATCTCCAGGGTTATAATTCCCAGGAACATTAAAAAACTGACTGAAGTGAATATCCTGAGAGTTAGCTTGATTTGATAGGCATTGCACCGCCAAGAAAATAAGTGTGATATGTGCTAAATAGCGGATCATCTCACCAGTGTTACGTTTCCTTTTTCGAAGTAATCTACGCCTCCTTCGCAGGTAACTTCTAAGTAATAATCGAAGACTGCTGGTGATGACATTTCTCCGTTATAAAGACCATCCCAACCTATGCTTTGGTCATAGGTTTCAAATACTTTCTGTCCCCATCTGTTAAAGATGGCCAAGTGTACTTCAGTTAAATTCTGACCATAAACATAGAGTACATCATTTTCATTATCTGAATTCGGACTGAACGCGTTTGGAAGAAAAATAAGCGGCTCTCCACAGATGAAATCTACTACGGTGACCGTAACTACTCCGCTTCTTACGCAGTCCCCTGTTCCAGCAGTTACCAGATAAGTGGTCGTTTCTAGTGGCGTAGCAATAGGGTTTTGAATACCCGAATTATTCAACGTTTCTGATGGCTGCCAAGTATATTCTAAACCAGTAACAGAAACACTCAACTGGCTCTCCTGCCCCGAAATAATAGTAGGTGGAGTAGCTGTAACAATAAATGTATCTCCTGTATCATTTATTACTCCGATAGTTATGGAATCTTCGACTTCACAGCCTGATGACGAGGCTTCCACAGTAAGAACAATTCCCTCATCTGTAGTTACCAGAACTTCACTTGTTCCCTGACCTGAAATAACATTGGCCGTTGGAGTCCAAGTATAAGTTAACCCATCCATGGGCTGAACCACAGACACCTCTATTGTGTCTCCAGCACAAATATTCAAATCACCTTCTAATTCCACATAATCTGTAAAAACTGCCACTTGTACTTCAGCTGTTTCTGAGCAGAGCTCTCCTTGTGCTAGAACATAGAATGTTGTAGTCTCTGTGACTATAGGGTTTATACTGTAATCACCTGGAGTATCATTTAACATATCTACAAATGCAGGACTGCTGCTCCAAGTGACTTCTAAATTATTAGCTGTAATAAGTTCTAATATGACTTCTCCTCCATCACACAATAAAAGATCTTCTGAAACAGCTATTTCTAAGTCTTCTAATTCTATGGTTTGAAATAATGTGTCTATACAAGCTCCTCTCTGAATAGAAAGAATATAAGCTATATCATTTAGCGGGGTAGCTGTAGGATTGCCTACCGCGGGATTATTCAAATAAGTAATCGGTGACCATGTATATTCGTAACTAGGGTCTTCGGCTTCATTTCCTAAAACAGCTGAATCACCTAAGCAGAGAAGTCTATCCTCACTGGTGGTGACCGAATTTTCTTCTATGGTAACTGTTTCTATTATTTGGTCAGTTCCATTACAGGTTTCCGCACTAAAAACAGATAAGGTAATTTCATAAGTCCCAGGAAGTAAATACGTATGTGTCGGATTAGGACCAAATTGTAAATCAGAACCATCTCCAAAATCCCATGTGTAATCTTGACTAAAAATACTTTGGTTATTTACCGTGAATGGTTGGTTCACACAAATCTGATCAGGAACATTAAAATCAGCGATAGTTGTAGGAATCTCAAAATCGAATTTGAAGACTCCGAGGTTACAATTAAAAGAGTTATTAGTCTCCGAAACAGCACCTGGGTCAGGAACTATCGGAAAGTCATCATTAGAACCGCACCCCGCACATACTGCCTGATAAATTTGGCCTTTTCTACTAAATCTACTAGTTCCGCCATCTACGTGCTCGTTACTTTGGCTTCCACCAAAAAATGACCCGTAAAAAATATCACTAACGTCATCAAACAAAACCATGAGATAAAAATCTCCATTGGTAGCTATATCCTTATATGCATCTGGAGTAACATCCATACCTATAACACCCAGACCTGTATTACCTGTAGGGCCTCCCCACCCACTCAAGTAAATCCTATCACACACGTCCACCATAAAAGATGTAGGGGAAATATTAGGTTGACCTCCACCTGTTCCGAAGGCTGTACTCCATACTATATTCTCCATGCCAGAATCGAACTTGGTAATCATCTGTCCTCCACCAATAGTATTATAATCTGCATTTAATATAAAATCAGATTGAGTATGCTCTGTCTGACCAAACACATACACATTATCTGATGCATCAGTTTCTATAAAATAAAGTTGATCGTAATCTGAAGAACCATAATAACTAGAGTAATCTATGGTTTGGCCAGCATTGGTTATTCTAGTAAAAAATCCATCGACATCTCCACCTATGGCTCCCTGAATGGCAGAGGATGAGAGTGGGAAATCCACCGATTGAGTTCCGCCACAGATGACCACATTAGAGTTAGAGTCAAAGGCGAGAGAATAACCTGCATCATTTGAGGTCCCTCCTACATAAGTACTCCATTCCAGGTTAGACAAATCTGGACTCATCATAAACGCTACTGCTTCTTGACCTCCACTATTTGTTGGTTGAGCTGCATTTGAGCTTACAGGAAAATCAGTGGAGTAGGTACTGGAGACTACGAATACATTTCCATCCTCGTCCAGCTGTATTTCTCCTCTAATTTCATCTGCATAATTATACTTTAACTCTGAGCCAAAATTAAGTCCATCATTATCCGCGCCACCTATGTAAGTACTTCCCAATAACTCAGAACCATCTGCACTTATTCTGGCTAAAATGATATCTGAGCCAGTATCGTAATTTAACCCTAGAGTTCCTAATCCTATAAATGACCCACCGCCAAAAACAGAACTATAAGCATCTACCGATGTAGGGAAGTCACTAGAACTAGCTGAACCCAAAACATATAGCTCATCATCTTCATTTACCATTATACTATGAGGAAGCTCATTCCCTGTTCCTCCTAGATAAGCCGACCATATTAAAAAAGTACCTGTAGTGTCTACTTTAGATAATGCTATATCTACCACTCCAGCTGACCAATTTTCTTCAAAGCTACCGAGAGTAACAGGATAATCACTACCAAAAGCTGAACTACCAGAGTACAAAAAACCATCATCATCAAACGTGGCTGTGTAACCAAAGTTATCTGTAAAAGAACCTGAATAGGTACTAAACAATAGCTCTGGGTCTATTACTAGCTCCTTTGAATCATCATACCCATTAGGGAATTGGTAGGAAATCTTGTTTTTAGTTTTCACATACTTACTCGCGATGAAGATATTGTCCTTTCCTTCTTTCTGGAATGAAATAGGCTTAAGTTCATTCATCATTCCTGCATTCGTCTTGACTTCTACTTTCCCCTCTCTTAGTTTAATTCCATCTGTATAGTTGTAGACTTGAGAAATTAAAGACGGGTCTACCCCAGGAGATATGTAGTATTCGAATTTTAGTAGAAAATCATTTGCGTAGACTCTCAGATCTATTCCTTCATATAAATTTAGATAGGTAATCTCTGCAAAAGATTTACATCCAGAGCCCCAATTATTCGGGTCGTTTCCTTTGAAATAGCTGGTAACTCCAGGAAGGAGGTTCGCTCCATTTATCTCTTCTGTGTTGCTGCCATCAAACATTACTTCATAGGCATGACTCCTCATACTATAATCTCTATAAGATGGCGGAGCTGCGTGGTATCCGGATATTCTACTTAAATCTTCAGCGTTTCTTAGTGAATAGGTAAATCTGTCTTTTTCAAAAAAGATGGTGCCGTTTTCTAGATCTACAGTAAACAGAACTTTATCTGGATGCTGTCCTTTATTCTCTATAAACTTATAGTAACTGTTTTGGGTAAAGGAAAGCGTAGCAATGCAACTAAAAACTATAGCAAGGGAGATTTTAAGGGCATGGAGCATATACTCAAAGTTAAGGTTTATTATTCGGTCATTCGTCCATCAGCCATAGTTAGCATTCTATCTGCTTGACGAGCTAACTCTAAGTTATGAGTAACTAGTACAAATGTTTGACCTAGTTTATCTCGTAATTCAAAGAAAAGGTCATGCAATTCTTTGGCATTTTTAGAATCTAGGTTCCCACTTGGCTCATCTGCTAGAATCACATCTGGGGAATTTATTAGACTTCTAGCTACTGCTACTCTCTGCTGCTCCCCACCAGAAAGCTCCGCTGGTTTATGAGAGGCACGGTCTTTCAATCCTAAAGTATCTAAGAGTTCTAAGGCTTTCATTTTCGATTCAGACATACTTTTACCTCCTATTAAAGCAGGCATACATACATTTTCTATAGCTGTAAACTCAGGAAGAAGCTGGTGAAACTGAAATATAAACCCAATATGCTCATTTCTAAACCTGGCCAATGCCTTAGAAGATAAATTAGCTATGTTTTTTCCATTAAACATTAATTCACCAGAGTTTGGAGAGTCTAGTGTTCCTAATATTTGTAATAATGTAGTTTTCCCTGCGCCAGAAGCGCCCACTATAGAGACTATCTCACCTTTAGGGATTTCTAAATCTACACCTTTCAGTACCTCTAGGCTTCCGTAGGATTTTTTTAAATTTTTAGTCGTAATCATATTCGATAGATTCAAAGGTAGTTTTTTTATCTTCCAATTTCAGTTGAGCTAGCAAGTAAACATCTACAGCTGCATGTGCTGTTATGGCAGACAGCATTCCTAATTTTTCTGCCATATATCCGAATCCCGCAGAGGCCACTACCATAAAAAGACCATAGACTGAGATTCTCCAATCTTTCGGATTTAAATACCCATGAACAGCTACGAATATTAAAGCGGCTATCCAAATCCCTACTAGATATTGTAACGCGTAACGGAATAGAATTTCTTCTCCTATACCCGCACAAATGGAGATAAAGAACACGTCAAACCATGTTAATTTTAAGCTAGATAATAAGTTATGGTATTTATTTCTGACAGAGTCCATGAAATTCCTTTCTGTTATCCAAGAAGCCATTACTGCTATAAGCACTCCGTAAAATACTCCTACAGCTAATTGAAGCAAAAAATTTTCTGGTGTAAACCAGCCTATTAACGGAAACTCTAATGAAAAAATCCATGCTATAACAAAAGCCACTAATGGCATACCTACAAGAGTAGCTAAGCCCAAAAGACGGATTCTGTTCTGTGTTTTCATGGGGCGAAGGTAAGATAATTGAAGGCAATCAAAAGGTTAAATCCTAGGAGGCGCTTACTTGTTTTAAGCCCTGGAATCAAGTCTGCTTAGATTCTACATTATGGTTAATGTTACTAATTCCATTAGCGTTTATAGGCCTCTTTGAATACTCCGTCATCCCCTAGAGGCTCAATAATCACTATCTTTACCATCATGAAAAACATATTAATACTCGCTAGTCTATGCTTCTGCATTTTTACTTCTGGTTTTTCTCAAGGAAATTGCACTGATGATGATTTGGATTATCTAGGAAATAACATAGATGCTGTTATCCAAACAGCTCAGGATTGTGGCTTAGACTGTCTTTTTGATTCAGACTTGAACGGATGTGTCACTTCTTGTATCATAGAAAATTCGGAACTAACGCCTTCTTGTTCTGCCTGTTTCGGAGAGCAGGTGAGTTGCCTGGTAGATAACTGCCTTACTCAATGCCCTCCATTTGGAACTGAGGCTACATGCGAGATTTGTTTACTCGAATTCTGTATAGATGATTTTAATGTTTGTGCTGGAATAGTAGATAATGATCTGGATGGAGTAGAAAATATATTTGACTGTGATGACACGAACAGCTCTATATACCCAAATGCTCCTGGAACATTTGAGGGCATAGATAACAACTGCGATGGTGACATAATGGGAGATGAACTAACACTAGAGGCTGGACCGTGTGAAGGAGACTTAGATAGTGATCTAGCTGTATCAGTATTAGATCTAGGAATCTTACTTGGAGACTTTGGATGCTCCAATGGCAATTGTTTGGCTGACATTACTGGAGATGGTTTCACCAATATAAATGACATTTCGATTTTCCTAGCCTCTTTCGGAGCAGACTGTGAGTAAAACATGAGAGAAGATTTAATAGAAGACTACGTGCAGGCTAGTGCAAATGATATTCCATCATATCTAATAGAATTAGAAAAGGAAACATTTAGAAAAGCGCTAAAGCCCAAAATGATTTCGGGAAGAGTACAAGGCAGATTACTTTCTTTTATAAGCAAGTTGAAAAGACCACAAAGCATCCTAGAATTAGGCACTTTTACTGGTTATAGTGCGCTCTGTTTAGCTGAAGGATTACAAGAGAAAGGGTCTCTTTTAAGTCTAGAAGTAAACGATGAACTGGAAACATTTCATGAGAAGTTTATAGGCTCTTCACCTTATTCAAGTCTAATAAATATTAAGTACGGAGATGCAGCGGAATCGATGGAAGATTTGGGTTCTGAAAGCTTTGATTTGATCTTCATAGACGCGAATAAAAAGATGTATCCTACTTATTTAGAATTATGCACTAGAGTTTTAAAACCAGGTGGTTTACTGCTAGCCGATAATGTGCTCTGGTGGGATAAAGTAGTAAACGAAAACGCTAAAGACCCAGAAACAGTAGCTCTTAGAGAGTTTAATAGATTGATTCATGAAAGTGATTTGTACTCCAGCTTCAATCTTCCATTGAGAGACGGTATAACTATAGCGCAAAAAAAATGAGGCTAATGGAATTAGCCTCATCTCTTCTATAATTAGTCTTTTATTTATGCTACTACAGCTTTAACTGCATCAGCAGCTTCCTGAAGCAATACTACTGAAGTAACTTCTAATCCACTAGCGTCTATAAGTGCTTTAGCTTCTACAGCATTCGTCCCTTGTAATCTCACAATCAGCGGCACTGGAATAGAGCCCATATTCTTATAAGCATCTACTATTCCCTGCGCTACTCTATCACATCTAACTATTCCTCCGAATATGTTCACTAGAATAGCTTTTACAGAAGGATCTTTAAGAATGATTTTAAATGCAGTTTCTACTCTTTCTGCATCTGCCGTACCACCCACATCTAGGAAATTAGCAGGCTCTCCTCCACTTAGTTTTATAATATCCATAGTAGCCATGGCTAATCCTGCTCCGTTAACCATACAACCTACGTTTCCGTCAAGTTTCACATAGTTTAGTCCAGCTTCATCTGCCTCTACCTCTATAGGATCTTCTTCTGACTTATCTCTTAGCTCTAAATAAGGCTTGTGTCTAAATAATCCGTTAGCATCTAAAGTAACTTTAGCATCTACAGCTATAATTTTAGCATCAGATGTTTTTAATACTGGATTAATCTCAAACATACTAGAATCACTACCTACGTATGCGTTATAAAGAGAATTCACGAACTTACACATGTTCTTAAAGGCATCACCTGAAAGACCTAGATTGAAAGCTATCTTTCTCATCTGGAACCCCTGTAAACCTACTTTAGGATCTATTTCTTCTTTATGAATAAGGTGTGGAGTATCATGAGCTACAGTTTCTATATCCATTCCACCTTCCGTGGAATACATAATTGTATTTCTTCCCGTAGTTCTATCTAATAAAACACTCATATAATACTCCTCTGGCTCAGTATCTCCAGGGTAATACACATCCTCAGCGATTAGAACTTTATTTACCTTCTTTCCGTCATCTCCTGTCTGAAGAGTTATGAGAGTATTTCCTAGAATTCCTTTAACCACCTCCTCTACTTTGTCTAAACCTTTAGCTAAAACTACTCCATGAGAACCAGTTTCTATACAAGCTCCTTTCCCTCTACCTCCAGCGTGAATCTGTGCTTTAACCACAAACCACTCAGTACCCGTCTCTGAGCTTAATTCTTTAGCTGCATTTTCAGCGTCTTCTAATCTATCTACAACTTTACCTCTTTGTATAGCTACTCCGAAGCTTTCTAATATAGATTTACCTTGATACTCGTGAATGTTCATTTCTTTAATTTTAGAACGGCAAATGTAGAAATACAAAGACGGTTCACAAAGAAGTTTCCATACCGATTGAAGCATTTAATTAACAACCTGCATTAGTCACTCGTAAAAGCGAGTAAGCTCACTAGTCAAGTTAATAAATCCAGCACGTCTGAAATATAATCTGCCCCATTAACTATAGCGAAATGTCGAGCTTATCTAACTACTGTAACGTGGCCTTGGATTTCTATTCGATTAGTAGTGCTGAGGCTGTAGGTTTCAATAACATAATTATACAAACCTGTTTCTACATAATAATCTCCATTCATGTGACTTCCATCCCACGAAGTGTTTAGATTATAAGACTCGAATACCGTTTCACCCCAACGGTTAAACATTTTTAATCTGAATCTATTTTCATCGATATCTGTTCCTTTTATAGATAACACATCATTTATTCCATCAGAATTAGGGGTGAAAGCCGTAGGAACGAATACATTTAACAGGTCATTTATAGCCACATTATTAACCAAAGTAGCTTCACATCCATTAAAGTCTATAACATACAAACTAACAGGATAGATTCCTCCCTGAGTTGCAGGGAATTCAAATGTAGGGTTGACTTCAGTGCTTATCCCTAAAACGTTTAAAGTATCAAAAACCCACATTTGTTCTACTATAATTCCTTCTGTAAGATTGATAAACTCTATCACTGTCTCTGGAATGGTAGTGACATAAGGGTCATGACTAAATTCAGGATTAGGAGAAGGATAAACTTGCATATAATCACTAAAAATCTGTGGATAAAAACACCCAAATGCAGACTCTAATGTTAATTTGACATCATACAAACCAGCTTCTTCATAAATATGCTCCACCACTGAAGCACCTGAATAACTAGCATCTCCTACATCCCAAAAGCTATTTACATAGTCGGCATCATTAGATTGATTTTCAAAAACAACTTCATGTGGAACACATCCATAAGTAGAGCTTGAAAAGAGGCTAATGGTAGGTGTTTCTTCCACTTCTATCAAAATACATTCTGTTATAGCTGGCGTTTCACATCCATCTGTAAACGTGACACAATACTCGGTAGTAGAGCTAGGTGAAATCAAAACCTCATCTAAACTAGAAAATGGATTTCCATTCACTGCCCAAGAAAAATTAATTCCTCCGAATCCTCCGTTTGGGTTTATTGTTTCTAAAACTATAGGTGAATCCTGGCAGACAAAAGTATCATCACTTACCATAAAAGAAAGTGGGTCATAGATAGAAACTACTACCGCTTCTGTTGGACTTAAGCAGCCATCTGCCGTGGTAGCGAAAACCTGGTAAACTTGATTAGATAATGGCTGTACAGACTGCGGGCCTGTCCCTAAATCTATCCATGTGTAGCTATAATTGTTAAAAAGATCAGTAGCACTCCAACTGTCTAACAAAGCAGTTCCTCCTATGCAAATGGTAGTATCCACAACTGCTTCTATGGCTATTACTGGTGGTTCTAGTATCTCTATAGTAAAGTTAGTAATACATAACCCAGCATCTTCTATTCCTATTTCATACGAACCAGCAGCTAGTCCAGTAAATGTTGTTTGGTTGTCGGCTATTTGTATTATAGGAACTCCATCTAACAAGGTAATAGTCCATGGCCCTCCTTCCGAGCTGCTATTCATGTTAATGCTGAAGGTTCCATCTGAAGAAGCGTTGCAAAGCGCATCTGTAATCTCAGAAGTATAATCAAATTCACAACAAATAGGATCTCCTTGCGGTATAACAGTAATGTCTAGTTGAGCGCTATTTGTACATCCTGCATTGGTAACTGTATAAGTGAATACATCACTCGCATCGGTGACCGTGTTGAATGTGCCAACTACGACATTTCCATTTCCATCAATCCATTCTCCGGTAGAAACTGGATTGCCTCCCAGCATATCTATTAAATCGAAAAAACCGTAATTATAACACAATACCAATGTAGAATCCGTACCTGGGTCTCCAGCTGGATCAACTGATACTGTAACTACATCCGTAGTAAGGCACCCCTCAAATCCCATTGGATAAACCGAAAGTGTAAACTCAGTAGTCTGACTTACATCTACTGTAGGGCTAGGAGAAAAAGGATTACTTAATCCTTCTACTGGTGACCATTCGTACTGTAACTGAGCAGAGCCACTGCAGACTACGGCTTCTTGAAAAATAATTCCTTCTGAAGGAGATTCATCACTTTCGAATACCGCCGTACCTGAATCATCCAATACTGTGACCACATTCCCTCCACCTTCTCCCCATGTAGAAAACACATATTCTAATGTCAATTCACTGCCAGAAGGAACAGCTATATCAAACGATTCAGATACACCAAAAGCAATTAACGTTTGGTTTACCACTCCATCGAAAGAAACGATCACCTCTGAACTATTAAATCCAAATCCTCCGTTATTTGAAAGTACAAAGGTGAATTCACATGGTTCAGGCTCGAAGTCATTCGTGATGACTTGTGAATCCATCTGTAACGGGTCATTACAGATGAGCAAATCTAATCCTGCGTCTATAACAGGGCCGTTTACTACTTCAATATTCAATATAGTATCAGTAGAACATCCGAATGAATTTATAGCGGTAAACACATACTCATAAGAGCCTAAAGCAGGTGGAGTAAACTCTACATAGTTAGCATCATCAGATGTGAAAATTATAAAGTCCCCTGTGATAAAAGTACTGTCTGCAGTTAAACCAACCTCAGGAGTAAATGTGGTAACACCAGGAAACAACTCTGGATTTAAAGATATTCCCCATTCAAAAATATTCCCATCATCTGCACCTAGATTATCTACTATGGTCATAGTCCATTGTCCATTTAAAGGACATCCTTCAAGATCACATAAATCTCCTGTAGTCTCATAATTCCCAGATGGCAAGGGGCTTCCTCCAATGGCATTATCACCAAAAGTACCATTAGTAGCTTCTGGAGTCCATGCATAATCATAACCAACACCAGGCGTGAAATCACCTCCAATATCTATTGGCTCTCCAAGAAAACCTCCACCTCCTCCATTAGGATAGTCAAGTAAAATAACCTCCGTCCCATCTGGGCAGGTGATAGTAATATCTAAATCACCGATGTAACTATGCTCCATATTTACATCAATGCTATAAAGGTCCTCACAATTCTCTAGCACTTGATCATCTTCAAAGAAGTTGAAATCCAAAGAGGAATTAAACTCAAACCCTACTCCATCTGCTAGAAAGGTGACTCCTGACACGACTTGTGGGGGAAGTGAAGTCCAAGTAACTCCTTGAACTGGATTTCCATCCAAATACCCATCTCCACCTAAACAAACCTCTTCAGAAAAGTCAGTATTAAAAATAGGGATGGTACTTACTAAAATTTGATATGGTGTTACATTAGTACTTTGACACCCATTATTATCTTCTACTACGAGAGTAACGATATATTCTCCTGGCACATCATATTCATGATCTACATTCGCTGGACCAATACTTGATTCACCATCTCCAAAGTTCCAGATGTAATTTTCTAACGTAAATCCAGGAGCAGGAGTTGAACCAATATCTGCAAAGGAAATACTTTGCCCAAGGCATGTTTGTATAGCATTATTAGCATCTGGCACAGGACTAACTATTGACCCATTCGCTATGGGTGTTGAACAAGGGGTAATACAATCAAGATTTGCCTGCCAGCCTCCCGTAACAGGATTTAGCTCATTATGAATAAAAACGAAAGTCAAGCACCCTGTAGGATTATCTGCTGTAGCACTGAATGTTATTCCTGAAAAATTAAGAGAATTGCTATTCCCCATTGGAGTTCCTGTTGCGGAATCACCATTATAAATTAATAAGATATCACTATTATCAGGGTTTATGTTTTGAGTAACACTGAACCCAACAAAACTCACTTGAATTCCGTCTCCATCAGTTTCAGGACAAATAGTGTAAGTATATGAACTTGGTGAATAATCGTTACCTATAATCCCATCTAAATCATCCACTCCTCCGTTGTCGTCATAAAAAACTCCTCCACAAGCAGTTACACTTCCATTTTCTATTTCATAGACTTGGGCATTTATCATTACTATTGACCCCATAATCATCAAAATAGTAGCGAACATCTTATCTAACATGTACCTTAAATTTTTTATTCAAAGTTAAGACAAAACATTACGGAAGAAGGTTGCGTATATATTTCTCTATCTAAGAATAGTGATATGTCCAGAAATTTTCTGTTTATCTCCTGAAGTTTTAGCTCGAGTAATAATCTGATAAGAATAAACACCATTAGGAACATAATAAGCTCCAGACATGTGAGAACCATCCCAAACTTGAGTAGGGTCAAAAGACTGGAAAATAGTTGTTCCATCTCTGTTAAACACGGTCATTCTAAAGTCATCTTCATCGATGTCAACACCTTCTATTTTCCAAACTTCATTAATTCCGTCACCATCAGGAGTGAAAGAGGATGGTGCGAAAAGTGAAAAGCCATTATTTAAATAAACACTATAAGATACTGTATCCGAACATCCCTGATTGCTCTGAGCAACGAGTTCTACCTCAAATTCTGCAGGAACTTCTACAGGAAAGGTGAATTCTGGGTTTTCATCCGTAGAAGTTCCATAACTATCAAATGTCCAATAATTAAAATCATTAATTGTAGAGAAATTTTCAAAGAAAAATGTATTGTTCGGAAGCACTACTGTAAGTTCTTCAGCTGTAAACTCGGCATTAGGAACATTATAGGTATTTATTATGCCTTCCTGCGAACTTTCATATACACATCCGTCTGTACCTGTAATAGTTAAATTCACATCATAAATTCCAGGTTCAGTATACGTATGAGAAGCTTGATTTATGCTATTAGAGGTAGCTCCATCTCCGAACTCCCAAACAACGCTATTTACAATAGCTAAATCAGCTGCTGTACCCTGGAAATCAGCAGAGATAGGCGCACAACCACTAGTATTAACTCCAACAAACAATGACGATATGATTTCGTTGAGCTGTATATCAAAACATGTTTCCAAAGGTGTACTTTCACATGCATCAGTCAATTCTAAACAGTAAGTGGTTGTTTGCTCTGGTTTTAATATTACTGACTCTCCAACATCTGAAGTGCTAATAGACGTCCAAGTAAACGTGTATGGCTCTAGCCCTCCAGATTCATTTTGAGCACTTAAAGCTAATGAATCACCCAAGCATATTATTTCGTCTAATAAACCTGACATCTGAAGAGCAGGAAGTGTTGTAACTATAACTTCATCTGTATTAGTGATACAGTTATCTCCGTAAAAAGCTTGCGCTTGATAAACTGTAGGATTAATTAATGGCTGAACATCTATGTTAGTTCCATTGTATAAACCACTATTCCAAACTACATTCACATCAGACCCTATATTACCACTGAATGTTGCCTCTAAAGATGCTATCCCATTTTGACAAATAGAACTATCATTGCTTAAAGTTAACTCTAATAAATCAACTATAATTTCTAGCTCAGTCTCCAAAGTTGGACAATCCTGCCCCTCCCATAAGTATGTAAACGTTCCTTCTGCATCATTAGCTGGGTCAAAAAGATCAATCACTTCGTCACCATCTGGATTTCTCCATGTCCCTACCTCTTCAGGTGTTCCTCCTAGTTGATCATACATAGAAAAAGGTGCCGAGCTAGCACAAATGGTAATATCAGAATCAACACCTAAGTCAGGGACGATTTGAGGAAACACATAAACACTTGCTGTAGCTTCACATCCAGGATGTCCTTCTGGAAAAGCGGTCAAAGTATAAGTTGTAGGAAGCACATTATCACCAGAAGTAAAAGGAGCATTTGGATTATCTAACCCATCTATAGGACTCCATGAAAACTGGACTTGACCAGGACCAACACAATAGATTACATCATTAAAAATTTCTCCTTCAGCCAGACCAGGCCCGCTATTAAAAATCTCAACACCAGCATCATTGGTAATAGATACAAAATTTCCTGCTACTTCACCCCAAAATGAAAATACATATTCAAGAGATATCTCTGTTCCTGTATTAAGCGGAACCTCAAACTCTTGCTCAACGTTGAATGTTGTCAATATTTCAGATAAAACACCATCAATGTAAATTTCAACTTGAGAGTCATCAAAGGAATTACCGTTTTCATTACCTAAAGTAAAGATATAATTACAAGGCCCTTGATCGAAATCATTCACTATTTCAGGATCTAAATTAAATTCAGAACCACAGAATCCAATTTCATCCGGAAGTGTTAATTGAGGACCATTAACGACTTCCACTACTATTGTAGTATCAAAAGTACAGCCGAAATTATTAGAAGCACTGAAGACATATTCATACTCGCCAAGAGCAGGAGGCATAATATCTAAGAAATTTCCGTCTGAAGAAGTGTTCGTTATAAATGGCCCTTCTACCCAAGTGCTGTCCAATCCTAAGCCTATTTCAGGTGCAAAAGTTGTTATTCCAGGCATAATTTCAGGACTAAAATTTAATCCCCACTCAAAAATATACCCATTATCAGCTCCAATATTATCAATTATCTCTATAGTCCATTCACCATTTAGTTGACAACCTACTAAACCACACATATCATAGGAGCTCTCATAAGTTCCTGCCGGCAAAATATCTACACCAACTGAGTTATCTCCCCAATTTCCATTTATTGCATCGGGATCCCAACTATAATCATAGCCAACACCTGGCTCCAAACTGCCATCATCAAGAGCATCACCAAGAAAAGTACCCCCACCTCCATCTCCAAACTCTACCAGTACCACAGTATTGCCAGATGGGCAGTTTACTTGGATCTGAAGATCACCCATGTAACTATGTTCCATATTAATAGACAGATTCAATAAATCATCGCAATCATTCAATGTCTGTCCGTCATCGAAAAAGTCAAACACCAATTCAGATGTATAAGAGGCTCCTGCATCATCTGGAAGATAAGTTTCACCAGCAACTACTTGCGGGGGCAAAGCTGTCCAAGTTTGACTTTGAATAGGACTCCCATTTACGTAACCTTCTCCTCCCAAACAAACCTCCGATGAAAAATCAGTATTAAAAATGGGGATTGTACTAACTAACACTTGAAGTGGCACTAGATTTAAATTCTGACATCCATTATTATCTTCAACAGTTAAAGTAACAATGTATTCTCCTGGGTCAGAAAAGGCATGTTCTACATTTTGATCTCCTTCTACAATCGTTCCATCATCAAAGTTCCATATGTAATTGTCTAGCGTAAATCCAACCGCAGCAAAAGAACCGTTATCTTCAAATGAAATTGGCTGATTGAGACAAACAGAAACACTATTATCCAAATCTGGAATAGGGTCAGAAATAGTGGACACTGAAGTAGGGTTAGCACAAGGTGTAGTGCATGAAATGATTGCCTCCCACCCTGCAAAAGTGCCAGGGCTTGTACCACTAGGATTGAAGACGAAAGTTAAACAACCAGAAGTATTATTCACGGTTCCAGTAATAGACAATCCCTGCAATGCACTGCCTGTATAACTACCTAGAGTATTTTCACCTGTATTATCCCCATCAAAAACAGCTAAATAATCGCTATTATTTGGATTGGCACTTTGATAAACACTAAAAAGAGCAAAATCAACGGAAATTACATCACCTGGACTATCTGGACAAATAGTATATGTGTAGGAAGTGTTTGTGTAATCTGCACCTGAAGTCCCTGGAGCATCTCCGGCACCTCCACTATCATCCAAAAATGACCCCCCACAAGCTGTGACTAACTCATTATTAATCTCATAATTCTGAGAAAACGCTGATAATGATACAATCATAAATACTACAGCTATCCAACTCTTTAACTTCATCATTTTTCTTCTTTAAATCCTTACTCAGAAGACAAAGTTAGCGTCAATTTAGTTGCACCGCAAAAAACTAATTATAGTTAATAAGAATCCTATCTGATTAAAGTCACGTGCCCCTTAAAATGAGCCGATTCAGCTGTAAAATTAGATTTCACTGACAAGGAGTAAGCATAAACGCCTGAAGGCGCATAGTAAGCTCCATTATTCACATTTCCAACCCATGGCTCTAATGGATCATTAGACAAGAATATCACATCTCCCCACCTATCAAACACTATTAACTGATAGTCATTATCTGTGA
>Ga0209302_10000525_pt1 | contig 22473 bp, 18 predicted proteins | sample ArcOceMetagenome_2_FD_187445 | JGI IMG/M metagenome (GOLD analysis project Ga0209302, IMG submission 187445) | Marine eukaryotic phytoplankton communities from Arctic Ocean - Arctic Ocean ARC135M Metagenome (SPAdes) (version 2) | ecosystem: Environmental > Aquatic > Marine > Oceanic | place... | reverse complement strand
TTCTTCGGAGTTCTGTTCTTCTTGGTCCTCCTGATCTTGAGGTTCTTGTTGCTTTAAGAATTCTTCGAGCGCGTTGCGGCGAGCTTCGATACTGGTGGCATCTTCGATGCTGATGGCGTCGCTTGAATCAATTTCGTTGGCGGATTTAAATAAGGCCTCGGCTTGTTTCCAGCTTTCGATGGCAGCCTCGAAGTCCTGTGCCTCTAGCGAGGATTCGCCAACTTGGTTGATGGCGTGCGCCATGTTGTAAAGTGCGTCACGTTCGAGTGAGACATTTTCGCTGAGCTCGATCGCTTCTTCGTAGAGGCGCGTGGCTTCGGTATAGTCGCCGGCTTCAAGCTGGGTATTCGCTTGGTTGTATAGCACACGCGGGTCTGTTTCGGGCTCGTGAATGATTGCTTTGGGCGACTCCTGTGTCGGCGGTAGTGGCAGCTCGAGTGATTCGGTCGGTGCAGTTGCTGGTTCTAAATTCTGGGCTTCACTGGGTGTTGGCAGCAGCAGGGATGTCGTGGCGATGATGACTGCCAGTTGAATCGATACCTTGCTGCGTCGGCGTATGAAGATTTCCAATACAAGAAGAATGCAGGCGGCGAATAGGGCCCATTGGTAGCGCTCGATGCGGGCTTCTTGTAATTCGGACTCGCGCTCTTCGCGGGGGAGTGTGGCGAGTACGGAGTTGTAAAGTGTGTTGAGCGACTGATCGCTCAGTCGGCTATAGCTCCCGCCTGTGAGTTGTGCGATCTCTTGCAGTGTGCGTTCGTCGAGTTGGCTGCGTACGGGTTGACCGCTGGAGTCGCGGATGAACTCTTCGGTGCCTTGTGCATTGCGGACTTTTAGATACTCACCTTCGGGAGTGCCGATGCCGATGGTGTATATTTTGATGCCGTCTTTGGCGACTTCGCGCGCGGTATCAATTGCCTGTTGCTCTTGGTCTTCGCCATCGGTGAGCAGGATGACTACTTTGAAGTTGTTATCCTTTGGGAAGGCTTTGGCAGCTTCGCGTATGGCTCGGCCAATATCACTGCCGCCTCGTGAAATACTGGTTTGGCCAATAGAATCCAAGTTCTCGCGGAAGGCTGAATAGTCGAGGGTTGGTGGGGTTTGTAGGAAGGCGTTTCCAGCAAACGCAACTAGCCCGATGCGGTCACTCTCCAAGCGTTTAACCAGATCGATGATGGCGAGCTTAGCACGATCTAAACGAGTTGGCCTCAGGTCGGTGGCGAGCATACTCTTGGAGCTGTCGAGCACGAAGACGATGTCGAGGCCGTGTGCTTTTCGCTCAATCCAGTCCACTCCGTATTGTGGCCGGGCGAGGGCGACGCCGATTAGTGCGAGGGCGAGGAGGATGAGGCCCGCTTTGAGCAGTGTGCGTTGTTGACTCGCTTTCTCGGTGAGTTGATCGAGTAGCCGTGCGGCTGCAAATCGACTGAGCAACGTTTCACGGCGGCGAAACCCAAATGCGAACAGTCCCGCGAATAATAATACAATGAGCGGGGTGAACGTGAGCCAGAGCTGATTTTCAAAGGTCATGGCAGTCGGCGATAGCGCGTGTTGCGTAAGAGTTGTTCTAGGGCAAGTAAGGCGAGCCCGAGGGCTGCTGGCCAAATGAAATATTCGGTAAAAGTGGCGTAGGAGCGGAGCTCAATGGTAGTGGTTTCGAGTTCGCTGATCTCATCGTAAATACGTTCGAGGTCGCCATCTTCGGTCGCTTGGAAAAAGAGGCCACCAGTCATCTCTGCAATTTCGCGCAGTTCGGCCTCGTCGTAGTTTGAGTTTTCGGCACGTCCGCGATACACGGGCTTACCGTCGTTGTCGCGAAGCACACGGTTGTCGCGCGTCATCTCGGGAATCGGCACGCGGCCTTTTTTTCCGGTGGCGATGGTGTACACTTTAACACCGTAACTTTTGGCCGCTTCAGCTGCCCCAATCGGAGAGATGGTGCCTGAGTTGTTTTCGCCATCAGTCAATAGGATGACTATGTGACTGCGGGCTTCATGGTCGCGTAGGCGATTAACACTGGCGCCGAGGGCAGTGCCGATTGCGGTGCCGCCACCGTCGATTTCGCCCAACTCAAGGCGGTCTAGATTTTTCTTCAGCCAGTCGTGGTTGAGCGTGAGCGGGCTGACGACGTAGGCATCTGCTGCAAAGGCGATCAGCGCAATACGATCGTAAGGGCGCTTATCAATGAAATTGTGAACTACTCTTTTTGCGGCATCCAGACGTGTGACGACGTTTTTACGGGTCGAAAGATCGAGGGCGCGCATCGAACCAGAGAGGTCAAGTGTCACCACAATATCGATACCATCCGCATCGGTGGTGTCGTTCATCTTGCCCATTTGCGGTCGAGCGAGTGCAGTGATTAATGCAGCGAGTGTGAGGAGGCGTAGGCCGAATAGGAATTTCCCGGGACGACTGCGGCGCGAGTGGCTAAGTGCTTTGACGAGTTGGATGCTGGAGAAACGCATCGCAGCTTCAGGGCCCATGCGCCCCGCCCACCAGGCGATGAGCGGTAATAGCAGCAGCAGAAAGAAGTACTCTGGATTCTGAAATTGAAAGAAGCTCATTGTGGCTGGACTTCCTGTGGTGTGGCTTCGACGGCTTGTTCAAATTGGGCGATGAGGGCCGTGGCACTTTCTGTAAGTGCGTTCCGTTCAGCTTCGGTGAGTGAAGCTTGGGCGAATTTTACGCGGTCGCAGTGCTCTAGGAATTCAGTGAGTGAGCTGCGTGCCTCGGGATTAATTTGCGGTTGCCGGTCCAATGCTTGTAGGAATTCGCGCGAGGTGCGGCCGAGTGCGGCGATGCCTTTGCCAGTTTCGAAGTAGCGACGCAGCGCCAGTGAGCTGAGCACGGCAAAGCGTTCGTCGTCTTCTTTGGTGAGCTCGGCGGCAGTCTTTAGCTCAGAGAGGGCGGTGAGGTGCGGCAGCTCTGATTGTGAGCGGCTGCTGCGTGTGCGAATGAATCGAACGATGCCCCATATCAGTAGTCCTAATACGAGCACGGCGAGGGTAACCATCACTCCGATTTGCCATGGCTCGTAGGGTGGGATTTCGATGGGGCCGCGCACACGATCAAGCGACGGACCTGGCGGAAGGTCGGGCAGCTGAGGTGCATTGGCTATTTGAGCTAGAAACATGGTTGGTGACGGTTTTCCTAATTACTGATTCGTAATTCGTAATTTCCCTCTAGTGTCGGCTGGCGCGGCGGGCGAAGAGGTTACGCAGTGCGGGTAAATAGGGCTGGTCGGTGTGGGCTTGGATCCAGTCGAGCCCTTTCTTGCGCATTTGAGCTTTAAAGTTGCTTTGGCGCTCACGGGCTAGGGTGGTGTAGCGTTGGCGCGTGTCTTTATTGCCGGTATCGACTTCGACCATTTCGCCGGTTTCGGCATCTTCAAGGGTGATTAAGCCGACTGGTGGTAGCTCGCATTCGCGAGGGTCGCTGAGTGCAATGCTGATCAAGTCGTGGCGTTGATTGTTGAGCGCGAGGGTGTCGAAGATGCCAGTGGCTTGTGATTCGTCGAGAAAGTCGGAAATTAGGAATACGACTGTTTTGCGGCGTTGCACACGATTGAGATAATCGAGTGCGGCCTGGTGCGAAGTGCCGCGGCCTGTGGGCTCGAAGAATAAAATATCGCGGATCAAGCGGAGGATGTGGCGGCGTCCTTTCTTGGGTGGGATGTAGTGCTCGACCTCGTCGGTGTAGAGTAGCACGCCGACTTTGTCGTTGTTTTGTGTGGCGGTAAACGCCAGCACACTGGCGATCTCTGCGGCGCGCTCGCGCTTGCTTTGCTCGACGGAGCCGAAGATGCCCGATGCGCTTAAATCAATTAACAGCATCAACGTCATTTCGCGCTCTTCGCGGAAGACTTTGACAAAGGGGCGATCCATTTTGGCGCTAACATTCCAGTCAATCGTACGCACGTCGTCGCCGATTTCATACTCGCGTACCTCCTCAAAGTCCATGCCACGGCCCTTGAACGAGCTGTGGTAAGCGCCGCTCACGGAATCCGTCACTAGATGACGCGCGCGTATCTCGAGGCGGCGAACTTTTTTAATGATATCTGCCGGAGTCACTTTTTTTAAAAAGTAGGAAAGTAGGAAAGTGGAAAAGTTAGAAAGTGGAAAAGTTAGAAAGTGGAAAAGTCGGAACGTAGAATAGTGGAAAAATCCTAATTCCTAATTGTTTTTAAGGCACTGGCACGGCGTCGAAAATCGATGCGACCAAATCTTCGCTGGTGATCTCTTCGGCTTCAGCCTCATAGCTGGGGATCACGCGGTGACGCAGCACATCCATGCCGATCTCCTTGATGTCTTGCGGGATTACGTAGGAGCGACCTTGCATCAGCGCCCATGCTTTTGCGGCGAGGGTAAGGTTGATGGTGGCGCGCGGGCTGGCTCCGAACTGGATGTACTGACCGAGCTTGAGGTTGAAATCTTCTGGATTACGTGTAGCGAGGATCAGATCGACGATGTAGTCGCGGATCTTGGGATCGACGAACACGTCGTTGACGTACTTACGCGCCTCACGAATATCATCAAGTGTGGTGACTGCATCGACGCTTAGATTCGGATCGGTCGAAGCCATGCGGTCGAGGATTTCGCGCTCTTCGGCCTTGCTCGGGTAGCCGACTTTGAGCTTGAGCATAAAGCGGTCAACCTGTGCTTCGGGTAGTGGGTAGGTGCCTTCTTGGTCGATCGGGTTTTCAGTGGCGAGCACTAGGAATGGCTCTGGCAGCGGGTATGTGGTGTCGCCGATAGTCACTTGATGCTCCTGCATCGCTTCGAGTAGCGCACTCTGAACCTTGGCAGGCGCGCGGTTAATTTCGTCGGCCAGCACGAGATTGGCGAAGATGGGACCCTTGCGCGTATGGAAGGTGCTGTCCTTTGGGCTGTAGATCAGCGTGCCAATGATGTCGGCTGGCAATAGATCGGGGGTGAACTGGATGCGCTTAAAATCGGCATCGGTGGCAGTGGCGAGGGTGCGAATGCTCAGGGTCTTAGCGAGGCCTGGTACGCCTTCGAGCAGCACGTGTCCGTTGGCGAGCAAGCCGACCAGTAGACGGTCGACTAGATAGCGTTGGCCGACGATGACGCGGCCGATCTCTTTGCGCAATGTGGGGATCCACGCAGTCGCAGCTTCGAGAGCTTCATTGGAGGGGGGGGAGGTAGTCGCGGGTTGTGTACTCATAGTTGCAAAAATGGAAAAAACATCTAACGGCAGGAGATCAATGACAAACGATCCTGCAAGAGGTTTCATAGAAAAAATTGAGAAATTGCATTTGAGCATGAGTTGTGCCTTATTGTCTCACATGCCCGCAACGATCTTAATTGTAGATGATGAGAAAAACACCCGTGAGGGCTTGAGTTTGGCTCTGGAAGACGACTACGAGGTCTATATGGCTAGTGGAGCAGCAGAGGCATTTAATTTGATGGAAGCGGAGACGTTTGACGTGGTATTGACCGACTTACGAATGGCCGGGAAGTCAGGGCTGAAAGTGATCGATCACGCCATTAAACTGCCGAATCGCCCGATCTGCATAATGATGACCGCTTACGGCAATGTGGAGACCGCAGTTGAAGCGATGCGTCGTGGGGCTTTTGACTTTTTGACTAAGCCGGTGAGCTTGGAGAAGCTTGAGATTATTATCAAACGAGCGCTGCAGTCGCGCACGATTGAGGCGGAGAATGTAGTCCTGCATGAGCGCTTGGATAAGAAATACAGTTTCGGTGGGATCATCGGTCATTCGCCTGGGCTCACCGATGTGTTGGATAAGGTCAAACTCGTGGCACCGTCGAGGGCGACTGTTCTGCTCGAAGGTGAGACTGGCACAGGCAAGGAACTGATTGCGCAGGCGATTCACCAGAACAGCACCCGTGCGCGTAAGCCCTTCGTGCCAGTGCATTGCGCGGCCTTGGCTGCAAATTTGCTCGAGAGCGAACTGTTTGGGCATGAGAAAGGCGCGTTTACTGGTGCGACCGAACGGCGCATTGGGCGTTTTGAAGCGGCAGACGGCGGCACCTTGTTTTTGGATGAAATCGGCGAGATCGATGCGTCCACACAGGTGAAATTGTTGCGCTTCCTTGAGACGCGCAGCTTTGAGCGCTTGGGCAGTTCCACCCCGGTTAAGGTCGATGTGCGCTTGGTTTGCGCGACCAATCGTAATCTGACCGAGATGTCGAAGAGTGGCGAGTTTCGCGAAGATCTGCTTTATCGGCTCAATGTCGTGACGATTCATTTGCCAGCGCTGCGTCACCGGCAGGAAGATATGATTATCTTGCTCAATCATTATATAAAGGAGTTTAGCGAAGAGAATGAGGTGGCACCGGTTCGTTTGACAGTCGGTGCACTTAAAGTGCTTCGCGCGTATCGCTGGCCCGGGAATATTCGTGAGTTGCGTAATTTTTGTGAAAATAACGTCGTGCTCAAGCGTGGCAGCGAAGTAACGGAGTATGATCTCGATCCCAAGTATCAGTTGCATGAGGGCGATGCACGGTTGCTTGAGTCAGTGGTCTCTAGTTCGACTTTGAGCAAGGAAGAGAATGAGAAGCGTTTGTTGCGCAACGCGCTGATCAAAGCCAGTGGCAATCGTACCCGGGCGGCCGAGTTGATGGGCATTAGTCGCCGAACCTTGCATCGCAAGCTTATCCAGTGGCCAGAGTTAGACGTTGAGAAATGAGGCGTGGATGACCGCGTCGCGACCAAAAATCTGCCCTACACTTGCCATCCATTTTGTGACTAATGATCAGTTAGCTTATAGTTTGACTATGCATCTGATCGCAGCTCTCATGTAATCTTTATTGGTCTATTTTTTTACCCCTAAAAGCCCACTTTCACTTATGCTTCCACGCCTCCTCTTTTTTCTCTTGGCAGCCACTGCGGTGGCGCCCGCGAATGCCAGACAATTCCGTATTGCTGCTTCCGACCTCTTGGCAGAGTTTATCACTGAGCCGCTCCTAGCTTATGGAGATGAGCATTCGATGGAATTCAAGGTCGACGACATTGGTAGTTTGCCCGCGTTGGAGCGGTTGCGCTCGGATGAAATTGATTTAGCGATTATAGCGGTACCGGAAGATACTGATGTGCCGCGTGACGAGTTTCGGGTGTTTCCTTTCGCATATGATGTTGCTGTGATTGCGGTCAATCAAAGTAATCCGATCAATGAGATCAGTCTAGCCAGCCTCGGTGGTATTTTCGGGGCGAATGAGGAATCCAACTACACTACATGGGGCGACTTAGGTCTTTCCGGTTGGGGCAGTCGTTCAATTAAGACATTGGCAGGGCAAAATAATAAAAGTATATCGCTCGAGTTATTTAAATTTTCGGTCCTCCGCAGTGGGCAGATGAAGTCGACTATGGCTTCGGTGAAAGATTCCGAAATCGAGGGCTTACTGTTGTCTAATGCTGCGTCGATCGCGATTTTGCCAGGTTTGCCGAAGAGTGAAAAAGTCAAAGCATTGATGATCTCGAGTGAGATCGATGGCCCCGCATTTAGTCCTACGGACGATAATGTGCATTATGGCGACTATCCGATTCGCTTGGCTTTCTATGTCGTGTATAAAGAGCGCGACCAAGCGCGAGCGCAGAAAGTGCTTCGTGTCTTGCTGAACGATGATCTCGCCGCTGCGCTGCGTGGCAACAACCTCGTCGCATTACCTGACACTGTGCGGCGCAAGTTGACGATGGATTTAGATCTCGGAAAGTAAATTTATTTGAAAACGCATTGACAGCAGGCGCTAATTTATAATTCTCTGCGACTTCTTCCAAAGAAGCGAGCGTAGCTCAATTGGTAGAGCACCACCTTGCCAAGGTGGATGTCGAGAGTTCGAACCTCTTCGCTCGCTCCATTTTTAAGCCCCCAGTCAAATGACTGGGGGCTTTTTATTGCCGCCATGAAACGGTGAGATCGCTAACTGTTTCGTGGCGTCTTATTTCTCACATATATCCCCCCGCTGGACTGTTTTCAGTCTTTGGTGGTGGGATGCCGTCCTCGGCGTCCGAAGTTGATAGGGGACATCGCTCTGAGCTTGTTGTATATTTAGCCAGGCTCTGCTAACACAGCGGGGGTGCTGTCCTTCTATTTTGGAATGCATGTCTCAACAAAAAAGCTCTTCACTGTACTTTTGAGAGCAGACCTCTGTCGGTAGAGTGTAGGGCGCGAATCAGCTCGCACACCACAGTTGTTACCCCTTACTTTCAACGCCCACAAAAAAGGCCGCCCATGTGGGCGGCCTTTTGTATTCAAAGCGTGGCTACGGTTTAGAGTAGTTCTTTGGCGACGGCTGCGACGTTGTCGGCAGTCATACCCAATTCGGCCATAACAGAGTCGCCGGGAGCAGAGATACCGAAGCGATCGATGCAGACTGTCTTGCCGGTGAGGCCGACATACTTGCCCCATGTGCTGGAGACGCCTGCTTCAACGGCAACACGCGCGGTGCAGCTGAGTGGCAGGATGCTTTCGATGTAGTCTGCTGATTGGCGTTCGAAGCGCTCGAAGCAAGGGAGAGACACCACGCGTACGCCGTCACCAAGTTTCTCCGCTGCGCCGAGTGCGTGTTGCACTTCAGAGCCTGTTGCCATGATGATGAGTTTCAGGTCGCCAGATTCTGGCTTCGCGATGTAGCCACCCTTGAGTGTGCCTTCGCGACGATCGGCGATGCTGATGCTGTCATTGGCAGGGATGTTTTGGCGAGTGAGGATCAATGCGGTCGGGCCATCTGTGCGAAGTGTTGCGGCTGCAAATGCGGCTGCAGTTTCTTCGGCATCAGATGGGCGGATGACGTCAAGGTTCGGGATCACGCGCAGGCCGCTGACTGTTTCGACGGGTTGGTGTGTTGGGCCGTCTTCACCGACACCGACAGAGTCGTGCGTGAAGATGTAAGTGACGGGCAACTTGGCGAGGCCCGCAAGGCGGATCGCGGGACGAAGGTAGTCTGCGAATACTAGGAAGGTTGCACCACTTGGGCGGAAGAGCCCGTCGTATGCGATACCATTGCAGATGGAACCCATTGCGTGTTCGCGAATACCGAACCAGATATTGCGACCACCGAAGTTTTGGGCAGAGAAGTCGCCGCCGTCTTTGATATAGTTCTTGGTAGAACCATAAAGGTCAGCGGAACCAGTGATGACTTGTGGCACTTCCTTGGCAAGGGACTGCATGACCACGCCGCCGGAGGCGCGTGTTGCTGAGCCAGTGCCAGCATCGAATTCTGGGATGCGGCTGACGAGATCGGCAGGGATCTCGCCTTTGACGGATGCTTCGAGCTCAGCAGCCAGTGCCGGGTTTGCTGCGCTCCATGCTGCGTAGGTTGCTTCCCACTCAGTGAAGGCGGCTTTGCCTGCCTCTGCTTGTGCAGCGAAGTGTGCACGAACATCTTCAGATACGAAGAACGTCTCTTCCGGAAGGCCGAGTCCATTGCGAGCTTCGGTGGCGAACTTTGCGCCGCCTTCGCCGTGACCGGCTGCGGTGCCGGCAACTTCAGGAATGCCCTTGCCGATTGTGGTCTTCGCAATGATGACTGTTGGCTTGCCGTTGTCATTGGACTTGGCGTGAGCGATGGCTTCCTTAATCGCAGTTAGATCGTGACCGTCAATGGTGATCGCATCCCAGCTTTGAGAGATGAAATACGCTTCAGCATCCTCGCTCTGCGACTGTGTTGCCATCGCGTCAAGAGTGACGTCGTTGGAGTCATAGATGAGGATGAGGTTGTCGAGCTGGTTGTGACCGGCAAATGCGATCGCTTCCTTGGAAACGCCTTCTTGCAGGCAACCGTCACCATTGAGCGCGAAGATGTGCTGGTTGAAAATGGTGTGATCCGCGGTGTTGAACTGTGCCGCTGCACGCTTGCCGGAAAGCGCGAATCCGACCGCATTGCCGATCCCTTGGCCGAGTGGGCCAGTGGTGGCTTCGACGCCTGCAGTGTCGCCGAACTCGGGATGCCCTGGTGTTTCGGAGCCGAGTACGCGGAAGTTTTTCACTTCATCCAAGGAGAGATCATAGCCTGCAAGGTGTAACCATGAGTAAATAAACATCGAACCGTGGCCGGCTGAGAGTATGAAGCGGTCGCGGTTGAGCCACCTTGGTGCCGCAGGATTATAGCGGAGGCCGTTGTCGCCAAACAGGACGGCGCCGATTTCTGCGCAGCCGAGTGGTAGGCCGAGGTGGCCTGAGCTGCAGGCGTGGATTGCATCGATCGCAAGCCCACGGGCTTCGTTGGCAGCTTGGGATAGAATTTCAGCACGAGATGTGGTGGCGGTGTTCATGATTGTATGTATATGAGGTGCTTTGTGTATCGAGTTTTCTACGGTGAAAGCTAGCACGATGGCCCGATGGGATTGAATTGGAAGGAAAAATGGGTGGTTTAGCATGAATTCTTCATGTTACAACCATGTGGAATTTAAATTCGAAACTCGACTCAAGCGTTTGTGAGAGCTTACTCCACAGACATGACACATGATGAACTAGAACAGGGAGCAGTCCTTAATCTTGATTTTACCAAGCTGCGTAAGGTGGCAAATTGCGGCGCAGATGTGCTGCCGGCAATCGCTCAGGATGCCAAGACCGGCGAGGTGCTGATCGTTGGTTATGCGAACGAATTGGCACTTCAGACTGCTCTCGAGTGCGGCATGGCGACATTCTGGAGCACCAGCCGCAATGAATTGTGGATCAAGGGCAAGACGAGTGGGGATTATTTAAAAATTGAAGATATTCGTATCAACTGTGAGCAGAATTCGATTCTTTATTTAGTCACGCCGGCAGGGCAGGGCGCGTGTCACTCCAAGAATAAAGCGGGAGTTGCACGCTCTGGGTGCTATTACCGTAGCTTGACGGAAGACGGTTCGTTGCAATTCGTCGATCCTGCTCAGGTCTAGGGCTTTCAGCGCACGATCGGTTACACATTCGTCATTGATAGCTGCTTAATATCTTAAAATAAGGGACGAACTAGAATATCTTACGGTGTGAAGTTTAGCAGTGGTGCTGAGTGACTGAATTCTCTCGAACCACTTTCGTCTGATATTGTGCAGTCGTGTGCGCTATTGTACTGATTTTTCGATTCTTAGGCCGGCTGATCTTGTGTTTGGCATTAAGTCGTACCTAGCAAATTCAGCGTGATGCTGGGATCAGTTAGGAGAACTCTGCAGTGATTCAAGGTTTGCGATGGCAAGTCTTTGATGGGCCTTGGAATTGGCATAATTCCTGCATAACTGGTTTTATGTATGCTGCGCTTATTATTCTTCGAACACACTATAGCGAATTCACTGAATGGTTTTGTGGGCTGTCTAGGTCTTGTTGGCATTTCATGATAGAGCCGCGCGAGGTGGGCGCGGTAGCAATTCGTTCAGAAGCGTCTTAATTCGATTTTTGTAGCGATGTCTGCGAAAAAGAAACTGCTGGTCGTGACGGACCTAGACGGTTCGCTGTTAGATGATTCCTATTCTTGGGAAGCTGCCAGGCCTGCGTTGCATTGTCTGAAGACGTTGGGGATCCCGTTGGTGCTCAATTCGAGTAAGACAATTTCTGAAATGAAGGATTTGGCGCACCGCATGGGCACGTTTGCACCTATGGTTGCGGAGAACGGCGGCTTGCTAGCGGTGCCGCAAGAGTCGGGCTTGCTGGACCAGCCTAAGACGTTTCAACGCATGGGGAGTGATTGGATTCAGATCACGGGGCTCTCTCGCGATTTTATTCTGAGCCGCGCTCATGCATTGCGCGAGGCTCAGGGTTACCTGTTCGAAGGCTTTGCAGATTGGTCGGATGCGATGGTTGCCGAGCATACTGGATTGAGTTCTGGCGCGGCGAGCTGCGCTCAGTCGCGTTATGCGACTGAGCCGATTTTGTGGGAAGATACTTTAGCGCGGCGTAAGGCGTTTGAAGGCTCATTAGCCAAAGACGGCATCCGCCTGTTGCAGGGAGGGCGTTTTCTACATTTGATGGGACCTGCTGATAAAGCTAGTGGCACTGTTGCAGTGAAAGCCCTGTATCAGAGGGCGATGCCTGATGTGGAATGGTTGGTGGTGGCGTTGGGCGATAGCCAAAACGATCAAGCGATGCTTGAGGTGGCAAATATTGCCGTGGTCATTCCGCATGCGGATGGGCCGCACATTTCGCCGCAAGCACCGCGTGTGCTCAATGCTTCAATGCCTGCAACTGCCGGTTGGAACGAAGCGGTTCTAACTATCATTAAAGACGAGATCGGGGCTTCAGCTTTGAAGTGAAACATCCCGGTTTAACTGTCTGCGACTCTTAAAACTCCTGATTTCAAACTACTAATTTTAATATACAGAATATGGGCGACTTTCATCAGCACGGATTAATTACAACACTGCACCAGCTGAATGATCGGCCACTCGAAAAGCTGGAGGCTGATTTGATGCAGTTTCGCAAGCGTCGTCCGATGGCTTTAGTGCTGCCATCGCTATATTCGGAGCTGCAGGGGCCTGCGCTATCTGCCATGTTGGATGAGATTGCGGAGGTTCCGTATTTGGATCAAATCGTGATCGGACTGGATCGTGCTAATGAGGCAGAGTATCGGCACGCGTTGCAGTTTTTTAGTCGATTGCCGCAGATGCCTGAGGTCCTTTGGAATGATGGCCCGCGCTTGCGTAAGATTGATGCGTTGCTGAGTGAGAAGGGGCTTGCTCCGAAGGAAATGGGTAAGGGGCGCAACGTCTGGTATATGTTTGGTTACGTGCTAGCTGCTGGAAAGGCGAAGGCGGTGGCACTGCATGACTGTGATATTACGACCTACAAGCGCGATATGCTCGCTCGTCTGATTTACCCAGTGGCGAACCCAGCGTTGAGTTATAAGTTTTGTAAGGGGTTCTACGCTCGTGTTGCAAATGATTCGATGAATGGGCGTGTTTGTCGACTGTTGGTCACTCCACTGATTCGTGCGTTAAAGAAGGTTTGTGGTGCGAATGACTACCTCGATTATTTAGACAGCTTTCGCTACCCGCTTGCGGGTGAATTTTCGCTGCAGACCGATGTGATTGAGGATATCCGTATTCCATCTGATTGGGGCCTGGAGATGGGAGTGCTTTCGGAGATGCACCGTAACTATGCGACGAATCAAATTTGCCAGGTTGATGTGGCAGATACCTATGATCACAAGCATCAGGATCTATCATTGGAGGATCGATCGCGTGGACTTTCAAAGATGAGTTGTGATATTACTAAGTCGCTCTATCGGAAGATGGCGACGCAGGGGCAGGTTTTCTCGCATGAGCATGTTCGCACGATTAAGGCTGCCTATTACCGAATCGCGCTAGATTTGGTGGATAGTTATTATAGCGATGCGGCAATCAATGGCTTGAAGTATGATCGTCACATCGAAGGGTCTACGGTCGAGGTGTTTGCTGAAAATATTTTGCAAGCAGGTGAAGATTTCCTTGATCCTAACAAGTCTATGGATGTACCGTTTATGCCAAGTTGGAATCGAGTGATTGCGGCAGTACCAGACATATTACATCAAATCAAGGAGGCGGTTGAAGATGATCGCCATGAGTTTGGTTCGGAAGTCGTGAAGAATCCATCGCTGAATTCGAAGGCGCAGCGGGTGCGTCAGCGTATGGCGCAGCACGTGACGGAGGTCTATGGTGCGGAGCGAGCCGAGGCGATTACTGAGCAGATTTTTGAAGCAGGTGGAATGTCGGAGCAATCTTCGTCCACTGCATTTGGCACCAGTAAATGGGACGAGTCGGACGTGATGTTGATCACCTATGGTAATTCGATCGTGAGTGAGGTACGTGCCCCGCTCCGTGAGTTGAAAAATTTCCTGATGCGTGACCTCAAAGCCACGTTTAGCAGTGTGCATGTGTTGCCGTTTAATCCTTACAGTTCGGATGACGGGTTCTCGGTAATCGACTACAAAGCGGTCAATCCCGAGCTCGGCACTTGGGAGGATCTCGCGTCGATTAGTGAAGAGTTTGATCTCATGGCAGATATGGTGATTAATCACTGCTCGCGAGAGTCTCGTTGGTTTCAGAACTTTTTGGCCGGTCGCGGCAAGGGCAGTGATTACTTTATAAATGGTCTGAATTATGAGGATCTATCCAGGGTGGTTCGTCCGCGCAGTTCGCCGTTGTTGACCAAAGTGGAAACTGTCGACGGCGAGAAGCATGTCTGGTGCACCTTTAGTGAGGACCAAGTGGACCTTGATTTTAGTAATCCGGAAGTGTTTTTAGAAATTGTCCGAATTATCCGTTATTACGTGGAGCAGGGGATTCGTTACTTCCGTTTGGATGCGATTGCCTTCCTTTGGAAGGAGTCTGGCTCGACTTGTGTACACCTACCTCAGACGCATGAGTTGATTAAGCTGATACGGGTGGTAATCGAAAATATCGAGCCATCTGCTGTGATTGTTACTGAGACGAACGTGCCGAATCGCGAGAATTTGAGCTATTTCGGTAACGATAATGAGGCGCATTTGATCTATAATTTCTCGCTGCCGCCGCTATTGCTGAATTCGATTTTGAGTGGCAATTGTAAACATTTGAAAACATGGATGATGTCGATGCCGCCCGCGCGCCGTGGTCGAGCTTATTTGAACTTTATTGCATCGCATGATGGTATCGGTCTGCGTCCGGCCGAGGGACTGCTCTGTGCTGGTGAACTTGATGGGCTGGTCGAAACGCTTCGCGATTCAGGCGGTGAGATCTCAATGCGTCGCACGGCAACCGGAGACTTGACGCCGTATGAGGCAAACATCTCGCTCTATAGTGCGATGGCGCAAACGATTGACGGCGGCGAGGATGGCTTGCAGGTTGAGCGTTTCCTTTGTGCGCATAAGATCATGTTGGCCCTTGAAGGGATGCCCGCGATTTACGTCCATAGTCTTCTGGGCACAGAAAATCACCGCGAAGGGATGGCGCAGACCGGGAGAGCGCGGACGATCAATCGCTATCAATGGCAGGCGAATGATCTGGAAGCTGCTTTGGCTGATCCTAAACGGCATCATCAAGCTGTCTTTGCTGAGATGAAGCGCTTGATTCAGATTCGTCGTCAGCAGTCGGCATTTCATCCCAACGCGACCCAATATACGCTACACTTCTCAGATCAGATCTTCGCTTTTTGGCGTGAGAGTCTAGATCGTGAGCAAAGTGTTTTTGCGCTGCATAATATCTCCGCCGAGCTGCAACTGATACCGATGGTGGAGTTGAATCTGATCGCAACTGAGTCGTGGAGCGACCTTATTAGCGGTGAGCTTTATGAGGACCTCGACGGAGTGCTTGAGTTGCCGCCTTATGGTTGCGTCTGGATTACGAATCAGGCGTAATTGAGAGGCGCTATCGGATGAGGAATATGGTCGTGCTCTGACTGATGACAGCCGTCCTGATCTGCAGTTGAATCTTTGAATGATCGGTTATTCCCTTACCAAGGGCTGAGCACTAGGTCGGTGATTTTACGGGCGATCCCGCGAGCGATTTGCTCCATCGCTTGGCGCTCACTCTGCTGGTAAGAGATGATTTGATTGTCGGCGTCAGCACCAGTGCTGTTGCTGTAAGGATTGCCAATGTAGGCATTTGTATCGGCTTGGATGGAGCGTTGTTGAAACAAGTAAATGCCTTTGGACTGGTCGAACAGAGAGACCTCGGCGGTGAGGCGAATGTAAAAGTTATTAGCAATGGCAGTATCGGTACTGTTACGTGACCCAGCAGAGCGGTCGTAGTCAGTGAGATCGACGTAGAGTACTGCGTCGGCGTCGGCTTGGTTGGCGACGAGTTTGACGCGCGCATCACGAATGAAGGTTTCTCGAATTTGGGCGCTGACGATTGATTGTGCTTGTGGCGCGAAGCTATGATTAGTCGCGGGTTTGATGTAGATCGACTTGAACGGGATCTGCGCGGACGTGCCTAGGTGATAATTGGCGCAACCGTTAAGAAGACTCAGCACGACTATCAAGACTAGGCCGATGAGCGCACGGGCGAGTGAAACGTGAGATGTCGTGTTCATAGTGGGAGTTCAGGTGGTCGGTGAGGTTATTCCGCTCTCAATAGTTTGCGAATGATGCTAGCTTGATTGGTCGGGCGCACGCCTGCTTCGATACCTTGTATACGCAGACTGGCTTCTTCGGCCGCATCGGAGTCTGGCTCGATGCTGATTGCTTCGTTATAGAAAACCAGTGCAGCCGTGTTATTGTTGCGAAAGTAATAATAGAAATCGCCGAGGTTGAGGCGGCTGCTGGCGAGCAGGTTTTCCATTTTCTTCAGGTTGGCTTCGACTTCGCCAGAGTAGTTGCTGGTGGGGAACAGAATGAGGAAGTCCTCGTAGTAGCTGATCGCGCGGCGGGTCGACCCTTGGTCGTATTCTTCGCCTTGCACGAGATCGGAGTAGGTCTTTGCTAGATTGTAGTAAGCGTCTGAAGCTAACATACTTTGCGGATAATAGTTAATCAGTCGGTCGAGTGCATCGATCGCATCTTCGGGCGCGGCGGTGTCCTTAGCAATCAGCGCAATATTCATCAAGGCGAGCGGCGCGTAGTCGCAATAAGGTGCGTTCTGAACGATTTTCTCAAATTGTTTGGCGGCGGTGCCGTATTGTTTGAAGCCTGGAAAAACCCAGAGAATACGTCCGCGTGCGCCCTCCATCAGAGCGGTGGCACAATCGAATTGATCGGCGATGACACGTTCGAAGTGCTCGTAGTTGGCGTGATCAGTGATGACGTTTTGTAAATCGTCAAAGCCTTTAGCCCAGAGTTCTTTGCTCATGTAAATGCGAGCGCGGAGTGTGAGGGCCTCGGCGGTCGAGTTGGAGGTCGGGTATTTCTGGATGATTTTCTTGAACGTACGTTTGGCTGCGCCCAATTTCCCCGCCTCATATTTTACTTTACCAATGGCTAGTAGGTCTGCTGCAACATCTTGCTGATCGCTGCTGGCGAGGTTGATCGAATCATTGCTGGTTGCGCTTAACCAGTTTAATGGGTTCAGGGAGAGGGCATTCAATGAGGGCGCCATTAAGAGCCCCATTGCGAGAAAGAGTGGGAATGTACGTTGCATAGAAGTTACTGCCATCTGATCAGTGTGGAAGCCCAGGTCAAGCCTGCTCCGAATGCGACCAGTAAGACTAGGTCGCCCGACTGGATGCGCCCGGCACGATAGGCTTCGTCGAGTGCGATCGGCACTGAGGCCGCAGAGGTGTTGCCGTAGCGGTCTAAGTTGTTGTGGAATTTCTCCATCGGGATGGACAAGCGTTTCGCCAAGCTCTCGATGATGCGCATATTGGCTTGGTGAGGGATGACTAGGTTGAGGTCCTCTGGGCTGTAGCCCATTTGCTCGATAATGTCGGTGCTGGCTTGTCCCATCACTCGCACTGCGGATTTGAAGATTTCTTTGCCGTTCATCTTGAGAAAGTGCTGGCGGCCTGCGATAGACTCATTCGTGGCTGGCATCGCGGAACCGCCACCTGGCTGCTGTAGCAAGCTTGGAGCGGACCCATCTGCGCCGCCGAGTGCTCCTAAAATGCCGACTTTTTCTGCCGTCTCAGTGGCGGTGAGAACCGCTGCGCCAGCGCCATCACCGAACAACACACAAGTCGTGCGATCTTCGAAATCGAGGATGCCGCTCATTTTCTCAGCACCAATGACCAGCGCGTTCTTGAAATTGCCAGACAGCAGCATCGAGTTGGCGACGCTGAGTCCGTAGACAAAGCCTGAGCAGGCAGCTTGCATGTCGAAGGTAGTGACATTTGGCAGCATAAGTTTGCTCTGCACTAGACATGCGGTCGAGGGAAAGGGCATGTCGGGCGTCATCGTCGCGACGATAATCAGGTCGATTTCGCTACGATCGATTCCGGCGGCTTCGATCGCGCGCCTGCCCGCAATGCATGCCATGTCGCTGGTGGTTTCGTCTGTGGCTGCAAAGTGTCGCGCGCCGATACCGCTGCGGCTACGTATCCATTCGTCGGAGGTATCGACGAATTTCGCCATATCGTCATTCGTTACGATATTCGTTGGCGCGTAAGAACCAGTGCCGATTATAGTGACAGACTGTGAGTGGCTAGGCATGCAAGGGTGAGATGAAACTCTGTATTTCAGGAAACGTTGCGATAACTAAGGCGCGTTCTCTGCGTCGGAGTGAGTGGTCAATGCATTAGCTTGATTGATGTCACTGCCAATAGAGTCAATCATATCATGCATGACTACTTCTTGAGCGATGCGCAAGGCGTTGGCAATGGCTATGTAATTGGAGGACCCGTGGGCTTTTAAGATGTTGCCACGCAGGCCAAGCAGGGGAGCGCCGGCATGTTGATCTGGGCCGAGGCGCGTTTTCATATCCTTGAACGCTGACTTGGAGAGTACGGCTCCGATTTTACGTTTCACGTTGCGGACCAGTTCTTCGCGGATCGTGCTACTAATGAAGCCGAACAGTGCTTCGCTTGATTTTAAAACGACGTTGCCGACAAAGCCATCACACACGACGACATCGACATTGCCGTCGAAAAGTTGGAAGCCTTCGATCGGGCCAGTGTAGTTGATGACGCCGTCTATTTCTTGCAGCAGTAAATGGGTCGCATTGGTTAAGGCATTACCTTTACCCTCTTCAGTACCAATAGTCAGCAATGCGACACGTGGGTTGGCGATCTTAAGCGCGGCTTTTGCGTAGTTCGCGCCAAGCACCGCATTATGCACCAGATTCTCTGGCGTCGATTCTGGGTTTGCGCCGACGTCGGTTAGGACGAATGGGTTTTGCTTGCTGGGCACAATAATGCCGAGCGCTGGGCGATCGACTCCTGCTATCTGGCGCAGGCGCAGTGTGCCGCCGGCCATCAGAGCGCCGGTATTACCGCAGCTAATCATTGCATCGGCTTGCTTGTCTTTAAGTAGGGCGATGGCTTTCACCATCGAAGAGTCTTTTTTGCTCTTCAGCGCTTGGATCGGTTTTTCATGCATCCCAATCACTTGAGTCGAGTGGATGATGTTGATCCGATCTGAGTAAGCCTCAAGTTTGCCGACTTTTATCAGGCGCTCCAGCAGTCGCTGATTGCCGACGAGCGTGAAGTTGCAGTCCAGCTTCAGCTGATCGAGGGCATAAAAAAGCCCACGAATAAATTCAGTGGGCCCTTTGTCTCCGCCCATGGTGTCGACGGCAATGGTGCAGTTGACTGCGCTAGCGCCCATAGGTGGTTTTGGAATGTACGGTGTTACGGCTTGCGCGAAGCTTAGGCTTCGACATCAAGCACTTGACGGCCGCGGTACAGCCCATTGGCTGGATTCACGCGGTGCGGGCGGAACAATGTGCCGTCATGTGGATCCTTTGCTAGTTGTGGCAATTGATAAGTAACTGCACCACGGCGTTTACGGCTGCGTTGCTTGGATTGTTTGCGTTTTGGCTGTCCCATGAGATATGTTTGCTTAGATGAAAATGATTAGACCTGCGATGTCTTTAAAGGCCGCGGATTAAAGAGCCTAAAATCGCCCCGTCAAGTATTCAATCAGGTTAATTTCCCCGAAATTATATAAGCTCTAGAACCGCAGTGACCAGTTTATTGATGCCGGCTTCGGCCTGGAGGATGTCTTCGGCCAGCATATAGGCTGGAGTGGTGACCACGCGGTGGGTGATATCGATCACGATTTCGTCCACTGCGCAATGAACGTGCTGTGCGCCTTTATGCTCGAGGATTGCTGCGGTGTCGGCGTCGTTGCCGATCGTCAGGCGCACCTTTTTACTGCCAAGTGCAGCCGCAGCCAGAACTGGTGCGATACATATAAAGCCGAGGGCCTTTGACTGTTGGTGGGCGTCTTGGATCAGACTTTTGATGATCGGGTCGATGTCGTAGTCGATGCCGTCGAAGGCAAAACTAGACAAATTTTTCGCGACCCCAAAGCCGCCAACGAAAATGATGGCGTCGAATTGGTCCAGCTTGATTTGGCGGAGGTGCTCGATTTCGCCACGCGAGATGCGCGCCGCTTCTTCCAGCACATTGCGATCTTCGTCTTCTAATTCTTCGCCGGTCGCGTGATTGATGACATGGCGCTGCGCGATGTTCGGCGCAGCGCAGGTGACTTTGGCTCCGGCGCGCGCGAGGGCTAAGAGTGTGAGTACCGACTCGTGGATCTCCGCGCCATCGAAGACTCCACAGCCGGAGAGAATGACAGCTACTTTAGCTTGTTTAGGCATATGATAAATAGCAAGGAGTTGAGATTCATGGGTGAAGGCGAATGGCTTGGTCGGTTATACTTTGACCTGTTCAACGATTTCCAGATTATAGCCATCGAGACCGACCACTTTACGAGTCGTGCTGGAGAGCAGCCGGATTTTCTTTAAGCCGAGATCAACCAGGATTTGAGCGCCGATCCCGTAGTCGCGGAAGTCCATTTTCGCAGGACCGATCTGTTTGAGCTCTGCAGTTTCACTTCCTTCGATCACTTGTACGCCGCCTTGTGGTTGCTCTATATAAAGTAGGGCGCCGTGTTTAGCCTCGGCGATTTTTTGCATGGCAGAGGTCAGTGCGTCGTGCCCTCCGAGCGTTTTCGAGCGGAAAATGTCAGTCAACAGGTTCTCACTTTGCACCCGCACCAATGTCGGCTCTGCAGTCAGCTTGCCCATCGTAAGCGCGAGATGTTGGCGATTATCTAAAATACTACGAAAGATGTGCAGGTCAAAGGTGCCGAATTCGGATTCGAAAGGGCGCGTCAAGATATGCTCGATTAAGCGGTCGCGGGTTAGGCGATACTCGATCAAATCCGCGATCGAGATCATCTTCAGATTGTGTGTCTTCTTATACTCAATCAAATCTGGTACTCGTGCGAGGGTGCCGTCGTTATTTAAAATTTCGCAAATCACTCCGCTCGGGTGCAGGCCCGCAAGTTGTGCTAGGTCGACCGCCGCCTCGGTGTGGCCAGCACGCTGTAGCACCCCGCCAGGGCGCGCGCGTAGCGGGAACACGTGGCCAGGCTGTACTAGCATGTCCGGGTGTGCAGTCGGGGCGGCGAGAATACGGATCGTCTCTGCACGGTCGTAAGCGCTGATGCCAGTGGTGATTCCCTCAGCGGCATCCACTGAGATGGCAAAGTCGGTCTGGTGCGATTCGCGATTTTCGGCAGCCATTGGACTGATGCCCAAGCGCCGTAATTGATGCCCCAGCATCGGCACGCAGATCAGGCCCCGCGCATGCAGTGCCATCTGGTTGACCGCTTGTGGTGTCACCTTTTCGGCAGCCATGATCAAGTCGCCTTCGTTCTCACGAGACTCGTCGTCAGTTACAATCACCATTTTACCCTCGGCGATATCGCGGATGGCGGATTCAATACTATCGAAGGCTTCTGAGTAATTCTGTGCGGTAGTCATTGTTGGCAAGTTAAGATGAATCGTATTGGAGTCCAGCACGTAGGGTCAACAAATTGGCAAGGAAGAGCTGAGGTGGGAGAGCTGAGGTGGGAGACTTGAGATGCGAGAGCTGAGGAATGAGTTTTTTACTCTTACTCGTAATCCTACTCTTACTCGTAATCCTCCTTAAATTTTTCCCCAAGAGATGATTCAGAGCAGATTTGCATTCGCAGTCACCTCGATTTTACATTTTTAATGGATAGCGATGCCTCATATTACCACAGGAACTCCAGAGCACGCGGCGCTGCAGGCGCTGGCCGAACGTATGGGCGAGGCCGAATTTGCAGCGCGCCTACAAGCGGAGCAAAGCATGCGCGCGCGGCGCGGTGTGGGGGATAGTCGAGGCTGGTTTCGCTTTGAGCATTGCTGGAATGTTTACGGCTTTATTCGAAGCTGCTTAAAACTGACTGGCCTGTGGGCGCGAGCGCATCGTAATTACTTTGATATACAAGTCGTGCAAAATGAGGTGGTATTGGAGCGCCTGCCTGCCGCATTTGATGGTTTCACCATTTTGCAACTGACGGATCTGCATGCCGACCTACACCCGGATTTTTCAGCCGCGGTGCGGCGCGTGATTGCGCCTTTGCAGTACGATGTGATGGCCCTCACTGGCGACTTTCGCACCTGCACTTACAGTGATCACTCAGGCGCAACTGAGGCGACTATTGAAATGTTAAAAGCGGTCGAGGTGCCGCGCTACGCCATTCTCGGCAATCATGACTCATTGGCTAAAGTGCCTGTGCTGGAAGCGGCCGGTATACAGTTTCTGTTGAATGAGCATGCAGTGCTGCGGCGTGGCGACGCGGCGCTGTATTTGGTCGGCATCGACGACCCGAATTATTACAAGAGCTATAATTTCGAGCATGCGCTCGCTGGTGTGCCCGATGATGCCTGCAAGGTGTTGTTGTCGCACTCGCCAGAAACCTACCGGGCCGCGCAACAGTTCGGCTTCGATTTCCTGATGGCGGGGCACACGCATGGCGGGCAGATTTGCCTGCCCGGCGGCCGGGTGCTGGTGCACGATCGCAGTGCGCCGCGCCACGTCCTTTCGGGCGTGTGGCGCGAGGGCCCGTTGCAGGGCTACACCAGTCGCGGCACGGGCGCGTCGGGCTTGCCCGTGCGGCTTAATTGTATGCCGGAAGTGACGCTGCATGT
>Ga0209302_10000524_pt1 | contig 22492 bp, 20 predicted proteins | sample ArcOceMetagenome_2_FD_187445 | JGI IMG/M metagenome (GOLD analysis project Ga0209302, IMG submission 187445) | Marine eukaryotic phytoplankton communities from Arctic Ocean - Arctic Ocean ARC135M Metagenome (SPAdes) (version 2) | ecosystem: Environmental > Aquatic > Marine > Oceanic | place... | reverse complement strand
AACAATCAGACCTGCGCCTTGTGGCACTTCGATCTCGCTTGCAATCTCTTTTAGTTTCTTACGGTCTGGTGCGTTGGTGATCTTGCGGCTGATGCCACCGCCACGGGCCGTGTTTGGCATCAAGACACAATACCGACCAGCCAGGGATAAATATGTTGTAAGGGCAGCACCCTTGTTGCCGCGTTCTTCTTTGACCACTTGGATCAACAAAATTTGGCGAACTTTAACAACTTCTTGGATTTTGTAACGGCGTGCACGCGGTTTGCGAACAGGACGAATGTCATCACTGTCGTCTTCATCTGCAACAGATTCGATACTGTCATCTTTGGAAGATGCATTAGAACCTTTGGATTCTTCAACCTCAGCGTCATCAGCTTCGCCACCCATCGCAGGATCTTCAGTCGCTTCAACAGCTGGTTCTTCCGAAGTCGTGTCCTCAAACGTGGCTTCTTCAACCACAGATTCAGCAAAAGCCTCTGTTTCAACAACAGGTACATCTGAAACAGTTTCAGCATCAGAGCCCTCAACTGCATCATCCGCTGATAGGTCAATCGTTTCCATACCGTCGATTTCAACTTCGGTTGAAATGACAGCATCATCACTAGAAACTTCTGCAGCGCGAGTACGCGAACGCGACCGTGAACGGCGTGGTTTCTTTGGTTTTTCATCTTCGTCTTCACGTTCGTCTTCACGTGCTTTTTGCGCTTCGGCATACGCACGTTCTTCCTCCATCAGGGCCTCACGGTCCGCGACGGGGATCTGATAATAATCAGGATGAATTTCACTGAAGGCCAAGAAACCATGGCGATTTCCACCATAATCAACAAAGGCAGCCTGAAGTGACGGCTCAACGCGCGTAACTTTGGCTAGATAGATATTGCCAGCAATTTGACGTCTATTTTCGGATTCAAAGTCAAATTCCTCAACTTTGTTTCCATCAACCACAACAACGCGGGTCTCTTCCGCGTGGGTGGCATCGATAAGCATTTTCTTAGGCATATTATCCGTTTGCACAACGCAAGAACGGCCGCACCCGGATGGGCCGCCGTTTTGGGAATGTGTCTTGTCAGGGCGATCATGGACGCACGGCAAAACCAGGCCAAAAGCCCGTCTGCTGTGATGCAAAATGCTATCGCGCGCGTCATCGCGTTCTTCTCCGACACGCAGCAACGATAGTCGCGCGCATCCATTAAGTGCCACAAATTGGTATTCCAAGATGGCAGCGTTCTCTCAGCCCTTTTGGGGCTCAATCGGTCTGCGTGAACGTGGCGGTCATTCTAGCCAGCCAATGTCCACAACAGCGAAACTCAAAAAGAGGCTTAAACAACAAAGGTAAGTAACTCTTACCCCTAGATAATGACTTTTGGGACCCAAATACAATGGACAATCGGCCTAGGCTTGCGCAATTGGCAATAAAATCATCAACATGTTGGGAAATTGGTTCTTCTACGCGATAAGAGGCAGGGACCAATTGATCCTTGCGTTCATATTCTATTTTCTACTGGAGGTAGTCAGAACGTTGCAGGCCATACTTGGCCATTTTTTCGTTCAGAGTCCGCCGTGGCAGGCACAACTCGTCCATCACTTGAGCAATAGACCCCTTATGACGGCGCATAGTGTTATCTATCAACATACGCTCAAACGCCTCAACATATTCTTTCAGCGGCTTGCCCTCAGTCGTCATAACAGGCTGCATTTCGTCGTGATCAGACATCAACAACGATGCGATGCTGCCCGAACCACGGCGCGATTGAAGAACCGCACGTTCCGCCACGTTGATCAACTGGCGTACGTTGCCTGGCCAAGGTGCCTGCAACAGCTGTGCAGCTTCTTGGGCCGAAACCTTAGGAGCGTCACAACCGTATTCATCCGCGAACTGATCGCCCAAACGGGTGAACAAAGTCAAAATATCTTCACCGCGCTGACGCAACGGCGGTACGGTAATGCGTAAGGCAGCAAGACGATAGAAAAGGTCCGACCGCAAAGCGTCCTCACAGTTACGCCCTGCCTCTTGCAGATTGCAAATCCCAACGATGCGCGTTTCGGCGGGCGTGCCCTGCTCATTGATCACGCTTAACAGGCGTGCTTGTGTGGCTTCAGACAGTGCTTCGATATCTTCAAGCACCAGTGTTCCGCCGCGGGCCTCTTCAATCGCTGGCAATTGACCATCTTCTGGCTGCATCGGACCAAACAAGCGTTTGATTAGCGCCTCGTCTTCCAGTGCAGAACAGCTGACCAACACAAATTTCTTACCTGCACGACTACCAACAGCATGCAACGCGTGAGCCACCAGCGTTTTACCCGTCCCTGTTTCACCGTCGATCAGAACATGGCCGTCGGCCTGCCCCAAATCTAAGATGTCTTCGCGCAAACGTTCCATGGCAGGTGATCCGCCAATTAGCTTTTTCATCAACTGGCCGCCGTCAGACAATTCACGGCGCAAAATACGATTATCCATAACCAAACGACGTGATGCAGTGGCTTTTTTAGCCAGTTCGCTCATGCGGTCAGGGTTAAATGGCTTCTCTAAGAAATCAAACGCACCAACGCGCATCGCCTCAACGGCCATCGGTACATCACCATGCCCTGTGATCATAATCACAGGAAGTGCAGAATCGTTGCCCATCAGTTTTTTAAGGAATTGCATTCCATCCATGCCCGGCATCTTGATATCCGAGATCACGATCCCTGGATACTCTGGCCCAAGAACCTTCAGCGCATCTTCAGCGCTGGCAAATGTTTCTGTGTCATAGCCCGACAGTGCCAACCATTGGCTGATCGACTGGCGCATGTCCTGTTCGTCATCAACGATGGCGATTTTCATGGCTTGGGTCATGTTACTTTGCTTCCTCATTCTGCCGCTGATACTTCAGCGTGCGTATTATTTTCTTCGTTCATGCCTTCGTCAAAAGGCTCTTCTGCTAATACCGGCAACTGCATTTCAAACACCGCACCACCTGCTTGACCGTTGCGTGCCGTTAGTCGACCACCCAAATCGTTGACGATGCCTGATGAAATGGCAAGGCCCAGCCCGACCCCATCACCCGCCTGCTTGGTGGTGTAAAATGGCTCAAACAACCGATCCTTGTCCTCGATCCCCGGCCCATTGTCGCGCACGGTGAGAGTTGCGGTGTCACCAGTGGCAAGGATGATATCGACCTGTGGATTGCGTTCAAGTTTGGTTGCATCAAGCGCATTGCGCAGCAGGTTCACCAAGACCTGTTCGATGCGCATACGATCCCCCATTACAAAGACGGTTTCATCAGGAATTATGCGCGTGATTTCGACCTGACGCTGACGCAACTGCGGTTCCATCATTGATAGCGACGAAGTAAGCGCAAGACCCATATCAACTGGGCTGAGCTCTGCGGCACCTTTGCGGGCATATGACTTTAACTGGCGTGTAATCGCGCTCATTCGTTCGATCAAACCATCGATGCGACCAAAGGCAGAAAGCGCTTCATCAGGACGATTACGATTTAGCAAAAGACGCGCACCAGCCAGATAGGTTTTCATCGCCGCCAACGGCTGGTTCAACTCGTGACTAACCGCTGCTGACATCTCGCCCAAGGCGGCCAATTTACTGGATTGTTCCAACGTTTGTTCTGCCACGGCAAGCGTCTCTTGGACCCTCTCACGTTCGGCAATTTCCCGCTGCAAGCGTAGGTTCAATGCGCGAAGCTCTGCCGATTCACGTTGGAACAACGCCATACGAAACGCGGTACGACGGCTCAGGAAATAAAAGGCAAAGGCCAGCAGAATCGCGAACCCCATGATTTCAAGGGCCAAAACGCCATTCACTCGTTCGCGCACTGAAGTAAAGCTGGTGAATGACACCATGCGCCAACCGCGAAACGCGATCCGGTTCTCGAGGCGCATTACGGCCTCGCCCTTCATATATGCGTCAGGGGGAAAGGTGGTCCAATCAGATGTGGCCCGAATGGCCCGTTCAATCGCGCTTTGAGGGTCTTCGCGGGCTAAAGCCTCGGCTTCCATACGTCCACGCCAGCGTGGCTCAGTCGCCAAAATGATAGCACCTTCGCTGTCCGTCACAATCAATGCATCCGAAATGCCAGCCCAAGCGCGTTCAAATTTCTGCAGGTCGATCTCAACAGAAATAACGCCCAAAACCTCACCAGCCGATTGCACGCGGCGAGAGTAAGTAAAGATGAACCCACCCGATTCGCGTGGTTCTACGGTAAAGATTGTGCCCTGTCCGCGCAGCGCATTCACGAAATGCGCAGTGTTTCGATTGCTTTCGCCCAAACGGTTACGGTCAGTGGCTGCAACTGTACGGCCATCGCTGTCGAGCAAAACCAAAGATGCCGCCCCAATTTCCTCAACGAAGGAAATCAAACGCTGTGTTGATTGGGAGTAGTCTCCAGAATTAAGCGCACCGATCAATGTAGGGTCACGCGCCAACAGCTGTGGCACAATCGCGTTCTGGCGCAATTCGGACAACAGATTACCGGAATATAGTGCCAATCGTAGTTCGGCCCTATTTCGGGTGGTTTCCGTGAAACGGTCCGTTAAAAGGCTATTGGTCACCGAAACAATCACAACTGCTAGAGTAAGCAGCAACACTAAAGACAGCCGGACACGCCAACCCATCGCTTTATTTTGGCTGAAGACGCGCTGGCTTTTCATCGCGCCAACCTAGACTGAAGGTTGGCGAGGCTCAAGTCACGCAGGTGTTAGAATGCCAGACAATGCGCGGAACAGCGCCTGTCCGTCTGTACCGCCGTGGCCCGCATCAGCTGCGCGCTCTGGGTGTGGCATCATGCCAAGAACGCGTTTGTTGGCAGATAGAATGCCCGCGATGTCGCCTTTGGCTCCGTTTGGGTTCTCTGTGTAAGTGAACGCAACGCGATCTTCGCCTTGCAAACGCGCGATTGTATCGTCATCGGCAAAGTAATTGCCATCATGGTGCGCGATTGGAATGTCTATAATATCGCCAGCAGAATACCCTTCAGTATAGGCACATTGCGACGTCACAACATTCAAGCCAACTGTCTTACAGATGTATTTCAGGCCCACATTGCGCAGCAAAGCGCCGGGTAAAACACCCGTTTCAGCAAGAACCTGAAAACCGTTGCAGATACCAATGGCATACCCACCACGATCTGCGTGGGCTTTCACTTCATTGCAAATCGGTGAGTTGGCAGCTATTGCGCCGCAACGCAGATAGTCACCGAAGGAAAATCCACCCGGAACACCAACAATATCAACGCCGTCTGGCAGTTTGGTGTCTTTGTGCCAAACCATAGACACTTTGGCACCCGCCGCTTCAAAAGCTACCGCAAGATCGCGGTCACAGTTAGATCCAGGAAAAACAACGACCGCTGCGTGCATCAGGACATCTCCACCGTGTAGGATTCGATTACCATGTTAGAGAGCAGCTTTTCGCACATCTCGTTCACAGTGGCCTCGGTCGTGCCATCTGCTAAATCAAGTTCAATGACTTTGCCCTGACGAACGCCGTTCACGCCATCAAAACCCATTGCACCCAAAGCATGACGCACAGCTTCACCTTGCGGATCCAACACACCATTCTTCAACATTACATGTACTCGAGCTTTCATAGCACCATCGCCTCTATCTTCTTAGTTCAATCAAATTCGAAAACCTACCCAGATCAGTTGACCAGGGTTGGCTTTGTTGGTGTTGTGGATGTTTTAGGCATAACGCCCAAACGGGTGGCCACTTCGGTGTATGCATCTGCAAGGCTGCCCAGATCGCGGCGGAACACATCTTTGTCCAACTTGCGACCTGTTTCCATATCCCACAAACGACAGCTGTCTGGGCTGATTTCGTCCGCGACAATTAAGCGCTGGAAGTCGCCATCATAAACTCGACCAACTTCGATTTTGAAGTCGACCAGTTTGATACCGACGGCAAACATCACACCAGATAGAAAGTCATTGACCCGCAACGCGAGGCTTAAAATATCTTCCATGTCTTGTTGGCTGGCCCAACCAAAGGCCGCGATGTGCTCTTCAGAAACCAATGGGTCACCGAGGCTGTCATCTTTATAGCAATATTCAACGATTGGACGCGGCAATTGTGTGCCCTCATCAATACCCAAACGGCTGGACATAGTGCCCGCCGCGTAATTGCGCACAATGATTTCGAGCGGCACAATCTCGCAAGATTTGCACAACTGTTCCCGCATGTTCAAGCGTTTGATAAAGTGGTTTGGAACACCAATCTGGGTCAAACCCTTCATGAAGTATTCAGACAACATGTTGTTAAGAACACCCTTGCCGTCGATGACGTCTTTTTTCTCTGCGTTAAAGGCAGTGGCGTCATCCTTAAAGTATTGGACAATCGTGCCGGGCTCTGGACCTTCATATAAGATCTTTGCTTTGCCTTCGTAAATTTTATTGCGCCGGGCCATGGGCGTCCTTTCAGTATAGGAAAGGGTCCGAGTCCCTCTCAGTTGTCGCTCTCTTAAGGCATGCAGCTGAGCGTCGCAAGCAACCGACTTCGCAAAACTAATCCTAGGACAGGCAGGCTGAAAATTTGCTGAAATAATTCGCGTCACGAGACGCCCAAAAGAGACCCCGTATCGGCAAGGTATTCAAGAATACAGAAATGGCGGATAGACACAGCTTGACTAAAAAAATCACTACAAACCCGTGAGTTTGCAGCGAAAACCAGCATTCAGTTAATCACATGTTAATGCACCCAAAATAACCCACGTAAGGGGTTATAGTGGGTGAGATTAAGATGACGCAACGCATCAAAGCAAGAAATATAGGTCAGGAGTTAGTCAGAGCGATTTTACCGCTGAGTGACCTTTCGGCCTGCGTATATTTGTTATCACCTCATCTGACACGCAATTTAATGCTGGAATTCCCCAAACAGTAGGCAAAAATCCAATGGTCTTCATGGTGTGCCGCAGCTTTACTGACTCTGATCAGCCTTTGGACTGTCGGACGTTACGACGGTGTGGCCCATAAACACTTTGAAACACGTATCCCAGAGGTTCATGCCCGTATCACTGGCACCTTTTCAATTGCGATTGCCCAGACAACACTAGGGTTCGGATTGTTCACTGGCGCATTGGTGCGGTGGCGATTGTTGCGCGATGTTTCTCTTGGAATAGCGCTAAACTGTCCGCCTTTGTCTCCGTATCATTCATGGTGTGTTTAACGGTCGTCACCGCACTTGCTTGTATCTTGTTGCCCTCACCCGATTGGACATTCGCCACACATCAACTTTGCCCGACGGCACCATGCATTCCCTTGTCCGTAGCGCGATTACAAAAGCAAAAGAATTGGGAATCGAACACCTTAGCCTTGCTGCAACACCCGCCTGTCCTTATCCAAGCAGCCGTTTTTTCCGCTGGGCCACAAGACGTGCTGTGCGCAAGGCTGGTGGTGCAGGCCTGCGTCAATTTAAATCCACCTTCGCCCCCAGTTGAAAACCGCGCTACGCCGCTGCGCAAACCCCATGGTCATTGGCAATAGGTTTAGCAGACATCACCCGCAGGTGCACAATCCAGACGCGATTGCCCCAGAAAACCCACGGTAAATTCATAATTTAGATGAATATTATGAACTGGCCTCAAGACAGGCCTCATGACACAGCACGTATAAATCAATGTGCAGGACATGAACCATGACAAATATTTTAACCCAACTCCTTGAAGAAAAAGGTGTATTGCTGGCCGACGGTGCCACAGGCACAAACCTATTCAACATGGGCCTTATGTCAGGCGATGCACCAGAAATGTGGAATACGGACGAACCAGCGAAAATCCGCAAACTTTATAGTGGTGCCGTTGATGCAGGCAGTGATATTTTCCTGACCAATTCCTTTGGTGCTAATGCCTCACGTTTACGTCTGCACGGTGCCGAAAAGCGCGCCCATGAGCTTAGCCGTGTTTCGGCCGAAATCGCACGCGACATTGCAGATCAGTCGGGTCGCAAAGTCATCGTTGCAGGCTCGGTTGGCCCAACTGGTGAAATTATGCAGCCTGTTGGGGAACTTACACATGCCCTTGCGGTTGAGATGTTCCACGAAACAGCAGACGGCTTAAAGGCCGGTGGAGCGGATTTGGCATGGGTTGAAACCATTTCTGCCCCCGAAGAATATCGCGCGGCCGCCGAAGGCTTTGCTTTGGCCGGTATCGATTTCGTTGGCACCATGAGCTTTGATACTGCAGGGCGCACCATGATGGGTATGACCAGCGCAGATATGGTCAAAATGGTTAATGAAATCGCGAACACACCGCTTGCCTTTGGCGCAAACTGTGGCACGGGATCTTCTGACCTGCTGCGCACGGTTCTGGGGTTTGCATCCCAAGACAGCAACGTGCCAATCGTTGCCAAAGGCAATGCTGGCATCCCAAAATATGTTGAAGGCCACATTCACTACGACGGCACACCTGAATTGATGGCCGATTATGCCGTAATGGCGCGCGCCTGTGGTGCCAAAATTATTGGTGGATGCTGTGGTACAATGCCAGAACATTTACGTGCAATGCGCGAAGCTCTGGAAACACGCACAATGGCTGAGGCCCCTATTCTTGAAGAAATTGCCACAAAATTGGGCGCGTTTTCATCAGCAACAGACGGAACTGGTGACAACGAACCAGGCCCACGCCGAACCCGCCGCAGCCGTAAAAAAGACATCTAGAGTTTTGTGAAGGCAAGCAATGTTCGTAAATCTCCGCCATCTTCATGAAAATAATGATAAAAACCGGCCAGACACTGGTCCAGTTTATTGTTTGAATTTCCGGTTATTCCTGTCAAAAACAGCATCAAATGCAAGCGCTAGGTCGCGCACAGCATCGCCAATGTCGCAAAATGAAAAGTCATACTACGGCATTCTGACAAAACTGAATCAACGATGGGGCGTGCCCCTACCTTTGCAAAGGACACTTACATGTCAGACGACGCAGATATCATCCTAGCTGAACTGGACGACGAAGAACTGGTTCAGCAGATGTTTGACGACCTTTACGACGGCCTCAAAGAAGAGATCGAAGAGGCTGTTAACATCCTGCTTTCACGCGATTGGGCACCATATGACGTTTTGACCAAAGCACTGGTTGGCGGCATGACAATTGTTGGAGCTGATTTCCGCGATGGTATCTTGTTCGTACCCGAGGTTTTGTTGGCGGCAAACGCAATGAAGGGTGGCATGTTCATCCTGAAGCCGTTGCTTGCAGAAACAGGCGCACCGCGCGTTGGTAAGATGGTTATCGGCACGGTCAAAGGCGACATCCACGACATCGGCAAAAACCTTGTCGGTATGATGATGGAAGGCGCTGGCTTTGAGGTTGTCGACCTTGGCATCAACAACGCTGTCGAGGCCTACCTTGAAGCGATGGAAGCAGAAGGCCCTGACATTCTTGGAATGTCTGCCCTACTCACAACCACGATGCCGTATATGAAAGTCGTGATCGACACGATGATAGAACAAGGCATTCGCGACGACTATGTTGTCCTTGTTGGCGGTGCACCGTTGAACGAAGAATTCGGCAAAGCAATCGGCGCCGACGCATACTGCCGTGACGCGGCTGTGGCCGTTGAAACGGCCAAAGAATTCATGGACCGTAAGCACAACCAATTGTCCGCTTAGGTCCACGACCAATTTCTAGATTTGGGCCTGTTGTGATGTAGATCACGGGAGGCCTTTTTCGTAAGGTGATACTATGACCCAAATCATTGATGCAGAACTGACCGAAAATGGGCTGACGGAATTGTCTGCTGGTCGGATTCTTTTGATCGCTTGTGGTGCACTGGCGCGCGAAATCTTGGACCTGAAAAAGGCCAATGGCTGGGATCACATGGACCTGACTTGTTTACCTGCCAAACTGCATCTGTATCCCGAAAAGATCACTGAGGCTGTGATCGAGTCAGTGGCTAAACACCGCGCATCATACGACGAAATCTTTGTTGTTTACGCTGATTGTGGAACCGGTGGATTGCTGCAAACCGCCTGTGATAACATGGGTGTACAGATGGTTGCAGGCCCACACTGTTACAGTTTTTTTGAGGGAAATGAACGCTTTGCAGGCATAAGTGAAAGTGAATTTACAGCCTTTTACCTCACTGATTTCTTGGTCCGCCAGTTTGAGGCCTTCATCATCAAACCGATGGGCCTGGACCGTCACCCAGAACTGCGCGACATGTATTTTGGGAACTATGAGAAACTGGTCTATCAGGCTCAAACAGATGATCCCGCCCTGACAAAAAAGGCCAAAGAGGCCGCTGAAACCCTTGGCCTCGCGTTTGAACGCCGCCTCACTGGATACGGTGATCTAGAAGTGACCTTAAAGGCGCTTTAACCGGCTGAAGCCACAAGACGAATACGCTCAATCATCGCACGCACGCCGTTAGAACGCTGCGCTGACAAGTGATCGTTCAGCCCAAGTCGTGCCATTTCGCCGTGTGCATCCACGGCCAAAACCTCTTTCAGGGTCAAACCGTTGTATAACTTGCGCAATACCGCAACCAAGCCGCGCACGATCATCGCATCGCTTTCGCCGTCAAAGGTAAATACGCCGTCTGAAACCGTTGGATGAAGCCATACTTGACTTGCACACCCGTCCACTTTGGTTGCCGGTGCCTTAAGCGCATCAGGTAAAGAATCCATCGCTTTGCCCATATCGATCACAAACCGATAACGGTCTTCCCAATCTTCTAGGAATTCAAAATCTTCAACGATCTCTTCAAAGTCAGGACTGGCCATCGTACCCTCATCTACTATGTAACAGACAGGTAGTGCGCACCTCCCCAAAGGTCCACACCCTTTTCAGGCCACACTCTTCCCAACGCCATCACAATAGGCTACCAAATACGAAAACAACATTTCGGGCAGCCTTATGCGTATTTTGACCACAGCAGTTCTTATTTCAGCCATATCCCTCAGCGCTTGCGGTGCAATCCGTGAAAGCGCTGTAAATCCGATAAACTGGTTTGGTAAAGGCCGCGCAGCAAAAGCTATTTCCGAACAAGCAGAGCCGACCAACCCGCTGATCGCTGAGGCAAAGAGCGGTCTTTTCAAAATGAACCGAGACCGCGATGCAATTTATCTTGGAACGCCGATCGATCAGGTCACCAATCTAGTGATTGAACGTGTTCCAGGTGGTGCGATCATCCGCGCGACTGGCCTAACAGCTGTCCAAGGCGTTTTTCAGGTTCAGCTAACTCCAGCAACAGAGGACGAGACACCAGTTAATGGTGTTTTGACATATCGTTTGGAAGGCATTCGGCCTCCATCTGCACGCGCTGTCGGTTCAACGCATACACGCACAGTTGTCGCAGCACGTGCTTTGACAGACCAAGAGCTGTCAGGCGTTCGCACAATTCGTGTCGAAGCTGCACGCAACGCGCAAACCTCACGCCGCCGTTAATTCATTCGCAAATACAAACACGGAAACTGGCCGAATCATTTGATCCCAGCCCATTCAATCAGTCGAGTGGAACAACTTTCACGTCATTTCCAACAGCAGCTAATGCTATCTTGCCTTCGCAAAGGCGCAAGGCGTCCTCACCAAAAACTTCTGCACGCCAACCAGAAACAGCAGCAACATCGCGCATACCGCCCGCCATCGCATCCAAATCAGCCGCCGATGCGATCAACTTGGCCGCAACACCGGCGCTTTCGGTTTTTGCTTTCAGCAAAACACGCAGCAAATCAGCCAATGCTGAGTTTACCTGCAGCTTCTCACGCCCACCCACTGGCTTTGGCGCACGGTCCGCAGGCATTCCAACTCCTTTAGCAACAGCCGCTAAAATACCATCAGCAATGTCGCCGCGGCGCGCTTCACGCAGCAGAAGACGTGACCGACTTAGGTCTTCCATGGTTTTAGGCTTGTTGCTAGCCAGTTCGACCAATGCATCATCCTTATAAACGCGGTTGCGCGGAACATTCCGGCTTTGCGCATATTCTTCGCGAAATACAGCCAACATTTGAACAACGGCCATGAACTTGGCCGTAGATGTGCGGGTCTTAACCCGTTTCCATGCGTCAATCGGCTTGATGATATAGGTGTCAGGGTTGGTCAATATGCTCAGCTCTTCTTGGACCCAGTGGCTGCGGTTGTTTTCTTCCAATTTCTTGGCAAGGAACTCATAGACCTGACGCAAGTGTGTCACATCACCAATAGCGTAATTTTTTTGCGCATCAGTCAAAGGACGGCGTGACCAATCGGTGAAGCGAGACGATTTATCGACCTGCTCACGCGCGATCTTTTTCACCAGTGTCTCATAGCCAACCTGTTCGCCAAAGCCACAAACCATCGCGGCAACTTGGGTATCGAACAACGGCTCAGGAAACACTTGTGCATCCACAAAGAATATTTCGAGGTCTTGGCGAGCCGCATGGAATACTTTGACAACAGAAGTGTCGCGGAAAAGCTCGTAAAGCGGCTCAAGTGATAGTCCTTCAACCAACGGATCGACCAAAACCGCGTTGCTGGCATCTGTGCCGGGCATAGCGAGCTGAATAAGACAAAGTTTGGAATAGTAAGTGCGTTCACGCAGGAACTCTGTGTCGATCGTGACGTAGTCATGTTGACGGGCTTCAGTGCAATATTCGGCCAAAGCCTCAGTCGTTGTAATAGTGATCATGCGTTATTTGTCGTCCACAAAGTTAATATTTGAGATGTGGGTACACCATCGCACAAACGAATACCAGCATCGCAATCTACAGGTACAACACCGACGTCATGCCGACGCAATACCGGCGTAATAAAGCAGGGTATAATTTATGTTCTTGGACCAATATCCGGGCTGCCAAAGTATCAGGGGTATCACCATCCAAAACGTCTATTTTGGCCTGTCCCCAAATAGGCCCGTCATCCAGAAGCGGTGTCACTTCATGAACCGTACAGCCATGGGTTTTGTCACCCGCTTCCAAAGCGCGCGCATGGGTATTCAGTCCCTTATATTTAGGCAAAAGAGATGGATGGATGTTCAGCATCTTGCCATGCCACGGGGTCACAAAACCTGCAGTCAAAACCCGCATAAAACCTGCCAAACAGATCATATCAGGGGAATGTCGGCCTAACGATTTGGACAGCTCCGCCTCAAACGCGGTACGGTCTTTGCCAAAGGGACGGTGGTTCACAACCTCAGTCGGGATCCCCTGTTCATTGGCCCATGCAATCCCGCCAGCATCATAGTTATTTGAAACAATGACACATGGACGCGCAGGGTGATCACCCTGCATATCCTGCACCAATGCCTTCATATTTGATCCACCGCCGGAGACAAATATGGCAACCCGTTTTGTCACAGAAGCGAACCTGTGTAAGAGACGCATTCGCCATTATTAACATGACCCATTTCGACAATACCGTGACCTGCATCAGCAAATGCGGCGCGTGCTGCATCGATTTTATCGGCTGGAACAACAGCGATCATGCCGATGCCACAGTTGAAGGTTTTGAGCAATTCAGCCTGCGCCATATCACCCTGTTTTGCCAACCATTTGAACACTGCAGGCAACTCCCAAGCGTCCAAATTAATGTCAGCACCCATGCCCAGAGGCAAGATGCGCGGTAGGTTTTCAGTTAGGCCGCCACCCGTGATGTGAGCCAATGCATTGACGTCCTGCATCGCAGCAACGGCGCCTTTGACATACAATGTTGTGGGGGCCAACAGGGCTTCACCCAATGTTCCACTTGCCCATGGGCAATCATAGCCCCATGCAAGACCGGAGTGTTCTACCAGTTTGCGTACAAGGGAGTAACCGTTTGAGTGCACGCCCGAGGACGTAAGACCCAACAAAACATCGCCCACATTCACACCCTTGGGCAATTCAGCACCACGTTCCATCGCACCAACAGAGAAACCCGCCAAATCAAAATCGCCCGCAGGATACATCCCCGGCATTTCAGCCGTTTCGCCGCCGATCAATGCACAGCCAGATAGTTCACAACCCTTTGCTATACCCTCAATAATACGGGTCGCTTGGTCTAGCTCTAGCTTGCCAGTCGCGAAGTAGTCTAAAAAGAACAGTGGTTCCGCCCCTTGGCAGACCAGATCATTGACGCACATGGCAACCAGATCGATACCAACGCCATCCACGTTGCCTGTATCAATCGCGATGCGCAGCTTGGTGCCAACGCCGTCTGTTGCAGCCACTAGGATTGGGTCTTTGTACCCTGCACCTTTAAGATCGAACATCGCGCCAAAGCCGCCAAGACCTGACATCACTCCAGGGCGTGTCGTGCGCTTGGCAGCTGGTTTGATACGATCAACCAGTTCGTTGCCCGCATCAATATCGACACCTGCGTCTGCATAGGTGATCCCGGTTTTTTGAGTGCTCATGGGCGTGGCTCCAGCGTTAAAAAAGACTATGGCCGCGAGTTACGACATTGTAGCGATTTGTGCAACGCTAAGGCTTGACCTTCGTACATACCCCGATTACCCAGAGCGTATGGCGGGCCTGTAGCTCAGTTGGTTAGAGCAGAGCGCTCATAACGCTTTTGTCGTAGGTTCAAGTCCTACCGGGCCTACCATAATCCCCGATATACCAAATGGTTACCCTAATACGGTTTCGGGTGATCCTTAGGCTAAACGCTTCCTCATTTAGTATCGCAAGTGCCCGTTTCTAAACACTACCCAGCTGTGGAAATTATAAAAAACTTTAACAAGCCCGATCACGCAAACAACCTAATAATCAACGTGCAATCACTATGTCCGCACGCAAGCCACCCAAACGCTCGCTTTCTCCCAATCGCAACACACCACCATGGGCACGTGCGATATCTGTAGCAATCGCTAGCCCAAGACCAACACTTCCACCCTTGTCCTGATTGCGCGACGGGTCTAGCCGCGTAAATGGACGCTGGGCTTCTGCACGGCGATTTTCAGGGATACCCGGACCATCATCTTCTACCCGTAGACGCAAGAACTTGTCGGTCAGGTCCATAGAAACTTCGACTTTTGAGCCATAGCGCACAGCATTTCCTATCAAATTATCCAGCGCACGACGCATACTACCAAGACGTAACATAACAGTGCCCTCGCCCTCGCTATGAACCAATGACACCTCGCGCTCTGCGCGTGCGCAATTAGCAACGACTTGTTCGATCCATGTGTTTACTGCGACCGCCTCAGGTTCCGTCGCCTGCCCATCTTTCGAAAATTCAAGGAAGGCGTCTATCATGCCCTGCATCTCATCAACGTCTTGCTCCAACGGCTCACGCTCGTCATCATCCAGCATCGCAAGCGCCAAACGCATACGCGTTAACGGCGTGCGCAAATCATGACTGACCCCCGATAACATCAATGTCCGGGTTTCAATTTGGCGTTCAATTCGGTTGCGCATATCCACAAATGCAGTACCCGCGGAACGCACCTCTGTTGCACCAGTTGGTGAAAACGGCATGTTGCGCCCTCGTCCAAAGGCCTCGGCTGCCGTTGCCAAGCGCTTAATCGGGCGCAATTGGTTACGTAAATAGATCAGAGCAATCAGCGTGAAAAGAAACCCATAGAACATCATATTTACAAACAACTGATGGGGTTTAGCGGCTGAAATACGACCCCGATCAAACACAATCTCTTTTGCTTGACCGTCGACATCTGCAACCAAACGAACAAAATCATCATTAAAAAGGTCGATCACTTTGATCTGAGGTAAAATTTTGGTCAGGTTTCGGGTAATAATAACACCTGAAAAGTCGTACCAAAGGCGTGTGTTGGGCTCCGCCAGTGTATCACGCGAAACGTTAGAAAGCTTTATATCGAGAACGTCCAAGGTGGTTTCAGGTACACCTGACAATACCAACTCAACCTCACGCGCGACAGTCGTGGACATTTGCATCGTGACGCCTTCAAAGTGGCGCTGCATGAAAACAATCGTAACAACCAGCTGCAAGACTACAACAGGCAGCATAAGGATCAATGCTGCACGTCCATATAAACTGCGCGGCATATAGTGTTTGAGCCATTTAAAGATCATAACTAAACCATACGCATCTCAAGCCCCAAGCGAAAGACCCATCCCATGACGCCACCAGATGATTTCGATCCCCAAGTAGGCTTAGCTGAGGCCCTTGAAGCCGGGGTGCGCCGTATCGTGGCCCCTAACCCTTCCCCGATGACCTACCGTGGAACCAATACCTATCTGGTGGGCACATCGGATCTTGCGGTAATTGATCCGGGGCCAGATGACAAAACCCACCTTCAGGCAATTCTGGATGCAGTTGGATCAGGTCAAAAGATCACACATATCATCGTGACGCACACACACCTTGATCACTCCCCCCTTGCGCGCGCTCTCGCCAAATCAACAGGTGCACCCATCATAGCATTCGGGGATGCCACTGCAGGACGCAGCGAGGTAATGATCAAACTCGCTGAAACAGGCATGGTTGGAGGCGGCGAAGGAATCGATCACGACTTCAAACCGGATGATATCGTCGAGGACGGTGATTATATAAACGGTAGCGACTGGCAGCTTGAAGTCATCCATACGCCGGGCCATATCGGCAATCACATCTGTTTGGCATGGAAGGACCTTTGCTTTACCGCCGATCACGTTATGGGCTGGGCCAGCTCACTGGTATCGCCGCCAGACGGAGATCTGACAGATTTCATGGAATCCTGCGCAAAATTAGAAGATCACGATTGGAGAATCTTTTACCCAGGTCATGGTGGCCCCGTCGCCGATCCCGCAGAGCGCCTAGATTGGCTGATTGAACACCGTCTCAACCGTGAGACGTCCATTCTGGAAATTCTTGAGGAAGCACCTGCCACAGCACAAGAGTTGGCAAAGGCTATATACACAGAAACGCCACCAGCGTTGCTGAGTGCTGCAACGCGCAACGTTCTTGCGCATCTAATTGATTTGGTGGGACAATCTGAAGTATCGCCTCTAGGGAAACTATCTGAAAACACCCAATTCATTCGATTGTAAGCTTGAAGATAAATTATTTTTGATAAATGCAAAAAAGGCTCTGGACGAGGGAAAACACCCTCGCTATATCACCCTTACCGTTCCGGCGTAGCTCAGCGGTAGAGCAGTTGACTGTTAATCAATTTGTCGTAGGTTCGATCCCTACCGCCGGAGCCAATTAAATCAACACCTTAGCGAATTCTCGCAAGGTGTTTGTTTTTTCCCAACCAGACACAGAGCCAGACAGATAAACGTTAAACAACGTCAATTATCGTTAATAGAAACTTGATTTAGATTGCAAGATCCACCAAGCGCACGCACGCCTGCGCCTCGATGGGGTCAGTCGGAACTTACGGTAACAAAGTAGATAGCCCAAAAAAAAGAAACCCTATTGGCGGGGGAGATACCCCCATCAATTTATTTAAAGAATGCGTTTCTTGATTGTTTTAAATTTCAGACATTTGGCCTAACACAGAGCCAACATTTTCATCAATCAATTGAGCACCCTCTTCATGGTTTCTTTTGCGTTCTTCTAGAACCGATCCACGCTCTTCATGAAAATCAGCTTCACTTGCATAAGTAGTAACCGAGCCATGATGATTATCGTCAATTTAGAATAAGACAGTATCCTCAGCAATCATATTTGGCCTGCGGCCTCGTAACCAATCTTGGACAAAAGCAGCTTCAGGCACACCATCTTTCCAAAACCATTTACTACACACTACATACTTGGTCATCGTATCACTCCTTTATCAATGAATGCATTTCACTTTTTGTTAAGCGTTAGCTGGCACGTATGCCTTCAGAATACGCTGGGCTGCTGCGACTACTGGCGCGTTATCAATGCATTCATGAACTTCCAGACTTGAAAAAGTACCAGAAGCGTGAGCTGCAGCCATGACGCCCATCATTGTCGCCGCATCAGGCACATTGAAATCGACAATAATATCCATTCTTCCGCGCATAAAACTTACATGATTAACAGAACCACCAGCTGCTTCAGCAACCGCCTTGACTGCGGCCATTCTATCCGAGCCGCCAATTATGCCCTTTGCTCCTTCTGAGTTGTAGGCACCCATCATTATCGCTCTAATCGACATTCTTCTCTCTCCCTTGCTGTTCACATGTATCTTAATGATACCATTATTCTCATAAAATATCAAATTTTGAACTTGTACCAGTTCATCCGGTATCAATTTCCAGACAACACATTATTTCGAAGCATCTATTTGGGCTGATGCATACCTTCCTACTAGCAATGGATTTGCAGATTATGCTGTGTTTTGCAAGAAGGGTTGCGAACGTGTATGCTTTGGGCCTCTCTTTGGCATTCCGATGAACCACTCAGTGATTTTTTTGTGAATCGATAATTCTTGATAGATAGCCCCCTATCATATGTGTCATATTTAGACACAAAATATGACACATATGATAGGTATTGCGCGATAAGCTTTCCTTCGGATCGGAAAACCAGTCCAACCTCAACCAGCTTATTCATGCTTACACACAGCGCCTATCACTCCCGTCTGTCACCCTTGTCCCGCAATAGGCACTGCAAGGGCTGGGTGTAGGGTTAGATTGGATGTGAAGGGGCGTGGAATTTCAATTATTTCCTGTCGGTTGATTGGCATAAATAAAGCTATCAAAATCAAATCCAAAGACACAAGATGACAATTGAAATAATCAGAGACAATATCGAGACTGTGCCGCTCAACAATCAGGATTAAGCATTGTACATCTTGGAAGAATTGCCTTCATGGTTAAGAGGAAATGGGAGGATTGAAGATGGCATTAACAGCAATAATAGAAGAGCATGGTGGACCAGAACAGTTTAAATTGGTGGATCTTGATGTAGGCGAGCCAGGTAATGGCGAAGTCCGTATTGCTCATAAAGCTGTGGGACTGAATTTCATTGATGTGTACCAGCGCACTGGACTTTACCCAATGCAATTACCCCATCCGATGGGCATGGAAGCCGCAGGAGTGATAGAGGCAGTGGGCGAAGGTGTTACTCATCTTAAAGCCGGTGATCGTGCCGCCTATGCATCGAACCCGCCCGGCGCTTACTCGGAGGCACGCATCATGCCTGCCGCTCAGGTTTGTCCGCTGCCTGATGGCATCTCATTTGAGGAAGGTGCCGCGATGATGCTCAAGGGTATGACTGTGGAGTATTTGTTTCACCGTACTTCACCTTTGAAATCGGGTGATACCGTATTGTTCCATGCAGCAGCAGGTGGTGTGGGTCTTTTAGCGTGCCAATGGGCGCGCTCTGAAGGAATCACATTGATTGGAACTGCAGGAACAGATGAAAAATGCCAGCTTGCTCAGGATCATGGAGCAGCCCATTGCCTAAATTACCGCAGTGGCGATTGGGCTACGCAAGTGCGCGACTTGACAGGTGGTAAGGGCGTCGATGTAGTAATGGATGCTGTGGGCAAAGACACCTTTGAAGGATCACTCGATTCGCTGAAGCCATTAGGCATGATGATATCTTTCGGAAATGCTTCGGGGGCGGTTCCCCCTTTTGACATAGGTATTTTAGGAAAAAAGGGTTCGCTGAAAATGACGCGCCCAACGCTGTTCACGCATATTTCTGATCATGAAACATGTCAGGAAATGGCGAAAAACCTTGCCACAAAAGTACTGTTAGGGGATATGAAAATCAACATTGGCCAGCGGTTTGCTTTAAGTGATGTGGCAAAAGCTCATGAAGCTCTAGAGGCGCGCAAAACAACAGGCTGTACCGTGCTGGAAATCTAAATTTAATTTAGGATCGTCGCATCGTTTGTATCTCTTGATTGTAAGTACTGGGCGCAGAAAATTTGTTGCTGACGCCTTGGGTGAATATTGAAGAGGACATTAATCGCAACCATTGTCAGCTATAGGCGCAGCATGTGCTGGATGTGGAGTTAGGTTGAATGTGTAGGGGGGCTTAGGGATGGTACCCTTACACAACTCAACGGCAAGTGGAGAAATGCAGCTGATCTGTCCACTCTCTGTTACCCAAAATATACGTAATTAACACGAATGCTGAGTGAGACAGAAATATGCCTAGTGATATGGTGACGCTTACAAGGGTAAGGTGATCCAACTGACAAGATCCTGTGACGCAGCGTGCCGCTTGTACTGCCTTTCAACTGCGATAGCCTTCCTGCATGTAAAAGAAAAAACCAAAGGAAGGCTATCATGTCAGAGACAATGAAACAGATCGTCCTCGCTAGCCGCCCCAACGGCGTACCCACTCCCGCCAATTTCCGCCTTGAAGAAGCACCGCTCCCAATACCAGCCGAAGGCGAAGTACTCGTACGCGTCGAGTACATGTCTCTTGACCCATATATGCGCGGCCGCATGGATGACGCAAAATCCTACGCTGCCAACATTCCTGTGGATAGCAAAATGGAAGGTGGCTCGGTAGGCAAGATCATCGCCTCCAACGCAGACGGCTTTGAAATTGGCGATTTTGTCATGGGCAGCTTTGGCTGGGCCACACACTCAGTTGCCACTGCCGTAGGTCTCGCCAAAATTGACCCCCACGCCGCCCCTATTACTTACTCACTGGGTGTCCTTGGCATGCCTGGTTTTACAGGCTGGTACGGCCTCTCAGAGCTGGGTAAACCAAAGAGTGGCGAAACCCTTGTTGTAGCAGCAGCCACTGGCCCCGTAGGTTCTATGGTTGGCCAATTGGCTAAGTCACGTGGCTTGCACACCGTCGGCATCGCAGGTGGTCCCACCAAATGTAAAATAGCCGTCGAACATTTCGGCTTTGACGTCTGTCTTGACCACCACGCCTACGCTACGGCTTCCGAACTGCGCAAAGCCATCAAAGAAGCCGCTCCCCAGGGCATTGATATCTACTTTGAAAACGTCGGCGGCAAAGTTCTTGAGGCCGTCATGCCCCTGATGAACCAACATGGCCGCATCCCTGTCTGTGGCATGATCTCATGGTATAATGAGGGCGGCCTTGGTGCTGATGCTGTAGAGAGAACCCTCACAGCTCCTAAAATTTGGCGTACTATTCTGGTAAATTTCTTGAGCGTGAACGGCTTTATCATCTCAAACCACTGGAACCGCATGGGTGATTTCCACAAAGAAGTCGGCCCAATGATTGCAAACGGCACCGTCAAAGTCCAAGAAGACATTACTATCGGCCTAGAGAACGCTCCCGACGCCTTCATCAAACTCTTGACAGGCGGTAATATAGGCAAAGCCATCATAAAAGTTATCTAACGTAACTTCAGGCGTATAACCTCGCGCAGCTGTGCCTACAAAATCTACACTTAGGGCCAATCACCCCCGTCTGGCAACCTTGTCACACAAAAGGCACTGCGGGGGTTGAGTGTGTAGGGCGGCAGATGCTGCGAATAATGGTTTGGACAAGTAGGCGTAGTTCACTAGTTTGGTTTTTATGGACAACTACCTGCACCCAGCCAATGCGCACAAACAACGTTGCCCTAGGTGCCAGTCCCCACTGAACACAGTTGTGGTTCATGGTCATGAGCAGTGTGTGGTCTGTCGGTCTAACATCTTCGAGTGCTGTTCAGGCGACACCTGTGAGACAGATCATAACTTGGCTGTTGGTTATAAGCGGGGTTAGGGATGAGAAGTGCGGTGCTGATCGAATTGGTTATCCTTTACCGATACTTCGCTAAACTATTTGGTACGATCAAAGCGATATCTCCATGTTTTAATCGAAAACTGACATGATTTGGTCTAATGGTTTTTTCATTTTTGCAACGCTCGGAACGGTTGCCTCAGGTGCAGGATGTCCAACAGCCAGAATCATCACCGGTTTTTCAGAACCAGGCCGCCCCAAAAGCCTATTGAGAAATTTCATTGGATTAGGTGTATGAGTGAGACTGGTCAAACCTGCGTGATGTAGCGCAGAAATCAGAAAACCCGTTGCGATGCCAACGCTTTCAGGCACGTAGTAGTTTTTGTAGCGCGTGCCGTCTGCAAATTCGCCCCAACGCTGCGCGAAGATGATGATCAACCAAGGCGCTAAATCAAGATGAGGCTTGCTGGCGTCTGTTCCAATCGGCTCTAGCGCTTTGATCCATTCATCGCCAGCTCCACCCGCATAGAACTTTTTTTCTTCTTCCTCAGCCGCGAGACGGATTTGGTGTTTCACATCCACGCTTGAGATCGCCACAAAGTGCCAAGGCTGGTGGTTCGCACCCGATGGAGCCGATCCCGCAGCCATAATCGCCGCGTCAATCACAGCCTGAGGTACAGGCGTCGGGACAAAATCGCGCACCGAATGACGTTTGCGCATAAACTCCAAATGCGCTTTGGCCGCTTTAACGCTGTCATTTGCATTCATCTCGACCCGGTCGGGCAATTGGACAGCGCTGTAATCTAATTTTTCTTTGGCGAACACGTTAAGTTCCTTTTGCTCAAAGCTGTTTTCCACAACTGTTTTTGAGATGTGGCATTTTAGTACCCGAAATCGCGAGCATATTCCAGATGAAGGCGTACCCAGGGCGAGTTCTTATCCTGTCACAGATTGTTTGGGCTGCTGTCTCGCAACAACAGCAACCAGCGTATTTAAGCTTACACATAGCGCCTATCACACCCGTCTGCCACCAATGCCACTAAAAGGCACTGCAGGGGCTGGGTGTGGGGTTAGATT
>Ga0209302_10000522_pt1 | contig 22534 bp, 18 predicted proteins | sample ArcOceMetagenome_2_FD_187445 | JGI IMG/M metagenome (GOLD analysis project Ga0209302, IMG submission 187445) | Marine eukaryotic phytoplankton communities from Arctic Ocean - Arctic Ocean ARC135M Metagenome (SPAdes) (version 2) | ecosystem: Environmental > Aquatic > Marine > Oceanic | place... | reverse complement strand
TCGGTGCTGGGCCCTCTCGCATCCTCGCCGGGCCCTCGTCGCCTGTCATCAGCGCATAGGCGACCGCCCTGGAGTCGGACGGGCTTGCGTCCTCGACAAGCGCGCCGCACATCTGCGAGCAGCGGTGTGCTGGAACTATTGGAACACCAACACGGCGCGCTCTGGCATCACGGAACGCGCGCTGGGCCTGCACGGGGATTTGTTTTCATTTTTTTGCACAGTCCCTCCCTTGCGTTCCGGTTCTTCCCCATTAAGACACCGGATTCCTCCAAGATCGCATGTTACATGTATATGTGGAAGGCTATCTTACTGTAATGTAATAGTAGTAGAGGGTGGGGCGCAGTGTGGGATCTCATCTTACACAACGGCACAGGTACGGCACAGGGACCAGAGTTCGGGCACACGATGAGGCACGGCTCGAGCCTGCTGGGTTCAGTGCATGAGGCACGCCAGGGCGCCTAAAAGCGACCGTCCTCCGAATTCGTAGGCGTGAGGCCAAACGACGCTTTTTCGTTTGGCCAACAGCGCGCGCTCGCTAGACGACCCGGGGCTTGTACAACCGCTGCGCGCGAATGCTAGCGAGGCATGCTCGCGAAGCCCGCCCGCAAGCCCGTCAGCGAAGCCGTGCACCGCGGCGCAGCTGCAAGCCGAGGCACGTGCTGCTCGTCGCGCTGCCCACGTCGCTTGCAGGCCTCGTGGGCCTCTGGCAATACACCTCAATCGCACGGCGGCGGCCAACCACCACCGCGCTGCCCGCTGCAGCCGTGCCGCTTCCAGCCGTCGTGCCATTTGTGGTGCTCTTCGAGTCGAGCTCCGGCTCCTCCTGGCTGATGCAGGAGCTGGGAGCGCTGCCCGAGGTCTGCGCCATCGGCTTCGAGCCCATCGACAACATCTCAATGGCGAGCGCGGCCGACCACACGCTGCGGCTCCGCTGGCTGCGCACGCTCTGGACGCCGCAGCGTGGGAGCGCGAGCGAGTGGCTCGATTGGCAGGCGGCGCTGCAGCGCGCCTCCGTCTTCGGGCAGGACGACGCGATCCGGCGCAGCCTCGGTGGGTGCCGCCGCACCGATGCCGTCGCCTATGGCCTCAAGGCGCGGCTGTCGCGGCTGCTGAGCGACGAGCCTTCGGTGGCGCGCGTCGCGGCGCTGATGGTCGAGCAGGGCGTGAGGGTGGTGCGCCTCTCGCGCCGCAACGTCATCAAGCAGGCGCTCGCCGAGTACCGAAGGCTGCACGCCGGCCTGGGCCAGTTCCGCAGGCGGGGCGCCAACGCGAGCATCTCGAGCATCGAGGTGGAGCTGCGCCTCTTCAAGCGCGCGCTGCAGGCCCGCTGGCTATCACCACGCACAAGCATGCGCGCACAACGATGCACACACACTTTGCATATGATGTGGAGCTGCGCTTTTGTTACCTGCGCGTGTTGTGCCCGCTGGTTGTGACCGCACATTGCGCTGCACATGTCTTTCAGGCGGTATCCCGCTCGCGTCGCCTCGCCTCGCGCGTGCTCGCCTATGCTCCCCACCAGCCGCTGCTCTCGCTCTCGTACGAGGAGATGCTCGGGGAGCACGCGGCGGCGATGCGTCGGCTCGCCGCTTTCCTCGGTCTGCCCGCGGCGGCCTCCTCTGCCTCCGCGACCGGCGGTGGCGACGGCTCGGTGAGTGATGGCAGCGGCGGCGCAGCGGCGCCGAGGTATAGCAAGGCCACGCCGGACCGGCTGTGCGCGGCGATCGCCAACTACCGTGCGGTGTGCGAGGCGTATAAGGGGACGGAGCACGCGCCGCACTTTGACGAGCCGTGCGACACGTTGTGCCTTGCTGCTGGTTAGTAGCAAGTTCGGAAGTCGTCAGGAATCCGCAGCTTCCGCCCCCGCCGCTGGGCGTTCGAGGGGTGCTGGGCGGGTCGTTGCGGATGCCGGGGCCGGAAGGATGCGCTGCTGCCGCAATCATCCATCTCGCACACCCCTCCGTCCCAGGTGCCTTCGCCTCGCACGAGGACGCGAACGGTGAGCTGACTGCGATTGCGCTGCCCCGGGCCCTTGGGCTCCTCAACCTACCGACCGACCACGATCTGGCCGCGGCCGCGGCCCACCGGCCCGCGATGAACCTCGTCGAGTTCAATGAGCTGGTGGCCGAGCTCTTGGAGGACCAGGCAGCGACCAGGCGCGCCGCGATCTCGATGCAGTCTGCGCTCCGCGGCTTTGCGGCCCGTGCCAGGAAAAGTGCAAAGAAGAGGAAGTCCAAGCAGCCGTCGGGCGACCTGGACGCAGTCTCGATGGCCAAGTACGTGTCGGGACTTGACGTGAGTGCGGTCAGCGGCCAGCTGGCGCTACTCGAGCTGAACGCGCCGTCACTGGCACTGCACGCGCTCTCAGGTCTGCACACCTTCCCGGCGCTCACCTCCCTCGACCTCTCTGACAACGCGCTGACCACGCTGCAGCCGCTGGCGGCCCTCGCGCAGCTCTCGTGGCTGAACGCCTCCTCCAACATGCTGCGCGCCGGCCTCGACTTCGAGCCCCCGCCAGCGGTACTCGGTGGCTCCCGCCTGCGGTACGCCGACCTGCGAGATAACGTTATCGTCAACCCCGGGCACGGCACCGGCGCCCGGCGCGCCTCCGCCGACGCCATCACCACGGCCGCCGCGGAGCGAGGGGGCGCAATGGCCCTGCTCACTCGCCTGTTCTCCCCAAAAGACGAGGCCGCGCGCGCCGCCGCCGGCAGGCTTGGCATCTTCTCACCAGCGGGCGTGGTCTGCAGCGCTGCGGGCCCGGCGTGGGCACGGGGCGAGCTCGAGCCGCCGCAGGGCGCCAAACGGACGGTCAGCGGCTTCGCCGCCGCCGTGTACACGCCGGAGCAGCAGGAGAGGCTGGGCGTCGACGAGGCGGGCGCGTCTGAGGCCGTGCGGATCAGGACGGAGTGGCTGGCCGAGGGGGGTGTCGCCGGCGTAGCGCGGCACCCGGAGCTGCAGACCCTGCTGCTCGATGGCAACCGCGCCAGCTCCCTCGCCGGGGTGGAGCGGCTCATCAACTTGCGCCACCTCAGCGCCGCGGGCAACCGCATCCGTGACGCGGCCGCGCTGCGCGGGCTGGCGTTCCTGCGAGATGTCGATCTGGCGCATAACTTGCTCGACGGCAACCTCGCCTTCCTGCCTTCGCTGAGCGCACTCGCCTCGCTCAAGCTAAGCCACAACGAGCTGCAGGCGTTACCGCCGCTCGACGGACTGAGCAGCCTCAGCCACGTCGACGTGTCGAACAACGACCTGACCGATGTCGAGAACCTATGTGGCTCGCTGCGCGGCGCTGGCTGCCTGCGCACGCTCGAGGTGGCGGAGAACCCGGTGCTGGCCCAGGTGGCCGACCTGCGGTTGCACGTGCTGCACCGGCTCCCGACGCTCACGCTGCTCGACGGCGCCGTTGTCTCAGCGCTCGAGAAGGTGGGGTCGCACAACCTCTACGGTAAGGACGCGGTCAAGCTCGAGGTGAGCCGCAAGGGCCACAACTTTAAGCCCAACTCTAGCCCGAACCCGAACCCAATCCCGAACCCAAACCCGAACCCTAAACCCTGACCAGTTGATCCGCAAGGGCTACATGTGCAACGACCCGCCGCCGTTTTCGGCGGAGGCCAAGTACCCCGGCGCCATCTACCCTGGCCTCGCGATGCCCGAGATGGCCGGCCTCCTCGAGGCGTACGCGGCGCAGTACACCGCCAAGTTCAACGGCTTCACCACGGCACCGGTCTTTCAACGCTTCTCCCGCGGCGTGGTCAACACCGGCAGCGACCGAGAAGCCTCCGCTGAGGCGGCGAGCAAGCCGCCAGCACCATCTGACACGCCGCAGCTGCCGGATCTCAAGCGCGGGGCGACGTTTATCGCGAGATCAAACGTCGACCCCCAACTCGCGCTGCCTGTGGGGATCAGCATCTGATCTTTGCCTGGGGCTCAGAGTCACACTGCAAACTGCAACGGCACCCTTGGTTGGCGCCTCCTGTATGCGAGTCATCTCATCTCTGCGGTGCGTGTGTGCCGCTGGGCGCTGGCGTCGATCTCGAGGCAACAAGGCGGCCGTTTTTGTGTGTTTAATTTAGATATGTGTGTGCACGTGTTCCCAGTTACCGTACCCAGTAAGTAGCAGTACACACGCGGTAGGCGGTACCCCCAGTGGCAGTGCCCACAGATTAGCGAAGGAGTCCAGGCGGGCGCGGGCGCGTCGCGGGGGCGCTCGCTCGAAGTGCGCGCGTCTACCGTCTCGTTATTTAATCGCCTGCAGACCGCCGTTCATTCACGAAACGAGAGACCAGACAAGCGCGAAGCGGCCGCAAGCGTGAGCGTCTCCGTCTGCGTCACCGTGCGGGCCGGAGAAGGGGCAGAAGCCGCCCGCCGCTCGCTACAACCACGAACCACGGTCCAGCGTGAGCGTCGCACGCCGCGCACCGCACCGCGGCACGCGAGCCGGACGATACATAGGATGGGTGGGAGTAACCGGAACGTCCAAAACTCGATTTCATCGGGTATCTGCATATAGCGCGCCACAAATCGACGGTACACGGTGGAACGAAACGGCGGTGGGATGTCGTCCGGTGCGTCAACCCCGGTGGTGTGAGCGCGCCCCGGCCTAGTGGTGTACATCGTGAGAGTAAACGGGTAGGTACACGCCAGCTCAGCTGACGACTCGAGTGCCTCTCGGAGCCTCCGACACGGAGCAAAAAACACACGGGTACAGAGAGACGCTTCGCGCGCTGATGGCGAGATGGTGCAGACTCTAAGCCGCCGGGCGAAAAGCCGTTGCATGCAACGGCTTTTTTTGGCTCTTCTTCTTTTCTGCCGCCAGCTTCGCCTCGAGATCTTGCACCTTTGCCAGCAGCTCCTTGGTAGTACTAACCCTGGAGGACGCGGCCGACCGGACGCTCATCTCTGACGGCGCTCGAGACGGTGGCTTGATTCCAGAGGCAAAGTGATCAAGCGAGGAGCTGTGCAACAGCGTGCCCATTCGCTCGTCGACGTGCACCCTCGGGTCACCGAGGTTTGCTGAGAGCTGGTTTGAGTTCACCCCATCGGCTTCCACGTTGCGGCCTTTGGGCATCACGTCGAGCACGCTGCTCCAGAGTGCGGTGCCAACCCTCTCGTGCCGGTAAACGTTCTTGTCGCCAAGGTTTGCGCCCGTCTCGGGGAATTGTGGCTTGACCATTGGGTGTGATTTGCGTCGCGTGACGCCATTGGCAGATTGCTCTCCAAAGTCCCTCTCCGGGTGGAAGGCGCTGCGCGTGGGCGATGAATCGCGATTCGGTGTGGTAGAGCAGCCGGGACGGAAGCCAACGCCAGTCTCCTCCCGTGCCCGCGGTGGTGGTGTGCCAAAAGCGCTCCTCCTCTGGCATGGCGCCCATCTTGCCGTTTCGTTTGTCTCTTCTCGGGGGGGGAGCACTAGCCGATTTGTGTTGGAAGAATCTCGATTTGCTAGTGGCCCACGGGCCGTAGGCCCCCATTTAGGCGGTAGGCACTTCTCGAACACCCCTCCGGAGGGGGAAGGGGGAGTCTAGGAGCTCGAGCACTGCCCAAGCGGAGCATTTCTCTACGACACATCGAGCGTGGTGGCGCGCCGAGTGGCCGCGATTTTCGCTCACAGTTGGGTCGTTCCAGTTTTTTTTTCTTTTATGTCGAGCGTCCGCTGCTTGGACGGGCGGACGCGGCCTGTTGGCGGCAATTCTGGAATGTTAGAAGGACCGCAAAGCCCGCAGCCCGCGGGCACACAGCGCAAGACCTTACACATCACGCTGCACAAACCGACCATGGACACAAAATGCGGCGTCCGGCTCGCCCGTGCATCGGTCGGCAGCGTGGTTATTGGGGTTGTTACGGACTCGCTAGCGGAGCTTGCGGGGCTGCGCGTGGACGACTGGCTCATGGCGATCAACGAGAAGGATATAGCCAGCAACAATCGTCACGGAGCAGATCTCTTGCACCAGAGCTGTGGTGAGCTCAAGCTGAAAGTTGAGAGAAACCAGCAGCTTCCTGCGGCTGCTGCTGCGCCGCCTGCGCCCGCGCCCGCGCCCGCGCCCGCGCCCGCGCCCGCGCCTGCGCCCGCGCCCGCGCCCGTGCCCACGCCTGCGCCCGTGCCTGCGCCCGTGCCTGCGCCCGCGCCTGCGCCGCCGCTTCCATCGCCGGTTCCAGAGCAGATGCAGCATGCATCTGTGCCATCATCCACCTCGGAGGCGGAGGCCTTGATTCGGAAACGTACCGGTAGTGCAGAGTGCATGCGCAAACAGAGAGCGAAAGAATTCGAAGAGGGGTGGGCACACCAGCTCGCGAAAGAACGGCTACCGATGCCAGCAATTGCTGGACTGCCGCAGTGGAACCCTAACCGGTTCGGGGGTGACCCAGTGGGCGTGGGCGTGGGTGGGGGTGGAAGCAGGGGAGCGCCGGCGAACGGTGTGGCCCAGCGCTGGGCCGTCCCGCCCTTCCCCGGCGTGTCTCCCTTCCCCGGCCCCAGCACGGTGCCCGCTGGCGCGGCGCCACAGGCCCTACGCATACCGATGACGGTGCCGCAGGGGTGCCGATCGGGCGATATGCTCACCATCGTCGGGCCGGGCGGGCAGCCGTTCATACTCACGGTGCCGCCGGGCGTCGAGGCAGGCCAGGTCTTCTTGGCGCAGCTACCGGCAGCCACGGCGCCGCAGGTGCCCGCCGCGCCGCAGGTGCCCGCCGCGCCGCAGGTGCCCGCCGCGCACGCGCACGCGCAAGCGCACGCCATATCGGTGTCACAGCTGCACGGTGCCCACATCCAGCAGATGCAGCAACAGCTGGCACAGCAGCAGCAACAGCAAGCGCAGCAGGCGCAGCAGGCGCAGCAGGCGCAGCAGGCGCAGCAGGCGCAGCAGGCGCAGCAGGCGCAGATGCAGGGCCGCCAGGCGCAGGCGCAGGCACAGCTGCACGCGAGGGAGCGCGTGGTGCAGGGCGGCGCCCTCTTGCCGCACATGCCGCTCTCGGCCAACGCCCACTGGCCAAGCTGCGCCGAGATGCAACGCCGGCTCGAGGTCATATGCCCGCCTAACCCGCCTAACCCGCCTAACCCGCCGCCGCTCTCGCCCTCATCGCCTCCTCCGCCGCCGCCCTTGCCGCCGCCGCCCTTGCCGCCGCCGCCCTTGCCGCCGCCGCCCTTGCCGCCGCCGCCTTCGCCGCCACTGCCCTCGCCCTCACCTGCGGGGAGCGGCTCGCAGGGGCTGCACCCGTTGGACGGGGCCGAGGCGCTGCGGGACAAGACTGCAGCGACAAACAGCGCCTGCGACGACGTCCAGGTGCGCGCGCTCGCCCCCCCGCCCCCTCCCCCCCGGCCCAACCCATCTGCGCCGTCTGCGCCCTGCGCACCTCTGGACCCTGCGCCCTGCGCCCTCTCTGCCCTCCTTACCCTACGCCCTGCATATCTCTCCCTCTTTCTCTCTCTTCGCTCCTCACAGCAGAAAAAGAAGGCAACCTCCACCCGGCACACCCCACTGCCCCGCACACACCGCCCGCCCGCCGCCCTCGGCTCACCCGCACACACCGCACCCACCGCACACACCGCACACTATGCACGCCGTGCACACCACCGCACCCACCGCACCCACCGCGCAGCACCAACACGCCACTGCGCGCCACACGCCAGGCGCACAACCAGCAGACGCTCAAGACGCTGCGCGACAAGGCCGCAGCGACGACCAGCCCGCCACTGCCTGACGCCGCCAAGGCCACCGCGCCCCTGCCTACTAGCGCGGCCAAGAGGCCGCGCAGCCCGAGCCCCGACGACGGCGACCCCGCGAGCCGCGCGCATTACCCCCTCCAACCCCCTAGCTCCAAGCGCCTGCTGGGGAAGCGGATTGTGCACGACAATGACGCTGACGATGAGCAGGAGGAGGAGGAGCAGGAGGAGGAGCTGTTATCAGGCACGTGTGTTTCGCATGGCGGGTCGGAGGCTGGGTCCGCGGCAGGCTGCGACCACGGCGGCGACTACGGCAGCTGGGGTCAGAGTAGTGGTCAGGCCGACGGCCAAGGCGCCGCGATATCGGACGCCCACGCCAATAAGTCGGCGGTGCAAAGCGCCAAGGGGCCGCCGCTCCGCAGGGACTCGCGCTCTCGCTCGCCCGAGCGGTCACTGACGCCAGTGTCAGCCCCGGTGCCCGCCGCCGCACCCGCCGCCTCTTTCGCTGCACCCGCGCACGCGCGGGAGAGCAGCCGGCGCGAAGCAGACCGGGGCAGCGCCCCCACGGGCCAGAGTAGTGCCCCCAAGCGAGGGCGGCCGGAGGACTCTATCGACCTAACCTCGGATGGCGACGAGGGGCCCGCACCCGCACGCACTGCCGCGATCACCGCGCCCGGCACCTCCTCCGCCGCCGCCTCCGCCGCACAAGCAGCCTCCGGCGGAGAGCAGACGGCACCGTCAAGCCAACCGAGATTCAGAATCCCCAAGACCACGAGCCAGGCTCCGAAGCGTGCCGTGACGCCGTCGAAGAGTGCCAGATTTGTGGACGCGCGCGACAACTACTATGCCGCCAAGTTGAAGACCGGGAGCAGTGTGGAAGCAAAGGATCCCCGCGGCAGGTGGTACAAGGCGTCGGTGGTGGATGAGCGCAGGGCGGGTCTGTCACGCGAGCTGCTCGTGCACTACGATGGCTTTGCCGAACGGCTTGGCGAGTGGATCGGGGTGTGCAGCGGCAGGCTACGAGCACCCGCACCTGCCGCTGCCGTCACCACCAGGGCACCCAGACGTTTTGTCTGCAGCATCTTCGGGTGTGAAAAGGACTTCGGCAGGGATGAAGCCAAGTTCTTGCAGCACCAGCGCGAGGAGGACCACTGGCCCAAGTCGGCCGCGCCGCTTCCTCCGCCCGCACCCGCGGACACCTCCCGCGCCGCTGCCCAGGATCGCTCGGCGTCGGTGCCGTCGAGCACTCCAAAAACCGCGCGAACCCGTGACGCCGTCGACCAGGAGGAGGAGCCGGATGAGCCTGTGGTGATCATGCAGATGCGTCAGGTGGAGCTGGGCACCTTCAACTGCGGCGCGTGCGAGGTGGCCTTCTCGGAGAAAGAGATCCGCTTCCGCCCCGCAGCGGGTCACCAGCCCAACGGCGTTGTGGAGGAAATCTTGCTGGAGATGTCAGCCCTGACCAGGATCGATATCGACAGGCAGAGGGGCGTCATGTGCGTCACTGGCTTGTTCACGTACGCAGTTGAGGGGCACTACATCCCCTTCGCCGGCGCAATCCCCCAGTCGCGCGTCCTCCTCCATTGTACACACGTGCTGGGCTCCCCAGAGCTAGAGTCTCTGGTGCTGCTCTCCCCAGAGATCAAGAGGAAGACCACCTTCAACCCCGAGAAGCGAGACTTCGCCGCCGAGTTGGGGCGCTTCAAGCGGCGGCATGCCGGTGGGGATGCGCTAACGCCACTCAAGGCCACTGGTCGGGGCGGCAGCCAAGGCTCGCCCGAAGCCCTCAAGGCGGACCTACCTGTGCCGCCGCCAGCTGCCGCCGCGTCAGCGCCAGCGCCAACCTCAGCGCCAACCTCAGCGCCAGCGTCCGCGCCTGCGCCGGCTGCCGCGCCGCCCGTGCCCACCGCCGGCGCCCCCAGACCGTTTGTCTGCAGCGTCCTCGGGTGTGAGAGGCCCTTCGGCAGCACCAGCGCGTTGTTGCAGCACCAGCGCGAGCAGGACCACTGGCCCAAGTCGGCCGCGCCGCTTCCTACGCCCGCACCCGCGGACACCTCCCGCGTGGCGAAGCGCGGGGCAGGCAAGGCACCATCCACATCTGCGCCTGCATCTGCAAGTGCATCCGAGGTCAAATCACTTCTGGCAAAGGCGTTCCTACGACAGCAGCGTACGGCTGCGGTCGTGGTGGCGGAGGGCGGTGAGGGCGCTGCCGCAGACGGTGCGGGCGGCACGGGCAGTGCGGGCGTGGTGGCGCAGGAGCCGATGGCGCAGGAGCCGGTGGTGGCAGAGGAAGCGGTGGGACAGGCGGAGGTGGCGGAGGTGGCCGAGGCGGCGGAGGCGGCGGAGGCGGCCGAGGCGGCGGAGGCGGCGGAGGCGGCGGAGGCGGCGGAGGCGGCGGAGGCGGCGGAGGAGGAAGCCATGGTACGGCGGCTGCTTGCGCTCCGTCAGTACATCGAGATGCGCTCAGAGATGCGACGGATGTCCGCCCCCAAGGCGTTCAAAAAGCCGTGGAAGCTCGAGGTGAAGCAGAGCAGCACAGCCAAACGTCGCCCGTGGTAGCACTCAGGTTGGACTCCTGCGCCTCCTCAGGGCTGTGGATAGCACTGTGGGCCGGCTACCAGCCACTGCCTCGGGAGCTGGAGCTGGCTGCCGCCAACGTCACCGATTCCACTGCCCTTGACCACCCAGGCGGAGCTGCCTGGTGCTCGACGTGCTCAAGGCGATGGGTAAGTTAGCTGGCTCGTCGCTGCACCTCTACCTGAAGACGAACGTGGCCTTCCTCCGCGACGGTGCCCTTGCATCACATGCATATGTGCACATGAGCGCGTGCATGCACATGCACATGCACATGCACATCATGTTCATGTTCATGTTCATGTTCATGTTCATGTACGGGTGATAAGCAGCGGTGCCATGCTCGAGTATGCATGCAGATGGCTACGAGGAGGACGGCGTCGACGAGGGCGGGCTCACGACGGAACTGCACGCGCTCTTCTGGCGGGAGGCGGCGCAGCCCGAGGCCAGCCTCTTCGAATGTGGAGACGGCGGCGGCGGCGATGGCAACGGCGGGAGCGGCGGTCGGGGGAGTGGCGGGAGCGGCGGCAGCGAGAGCGGCGGCGGCGTGCTGCCTCGGGCGGACGCGTCCGAGGAGGCGATGGTGGGCGTGGGGCTGATGGCGTGCAAGGGGGTGGTAGACGACCACCCGGTGGGTGCGCCGCTCGCGCCTTTTGTCTTCGAGTACCTGGTGCATGGGGACGACGCGCCCGCGCTGAAGGACGTGCATGCTGCGCTGGCCGCCCTGCGTGGCTTCGACGCGCCGCTCGCAACGTCATGGTCGGCGCTGCTGCGGCTCGACAGCGGCGCGCTCGACGCCCTACAGCTCTCGCGCGAGAACTTCGGTGAGGAAGACCCGGCCCGCGTTGACGAGCCGGTGACGAAACCTGCGCTGCGCGGCGTGCTGCTCGCGGCGTGCGCGCGCCGGCTCTGCGGCGCGCGACGGCGGGCGCTCGGTGCGATGCGCCGTGGCTTCATGATGCACGAAGACCTCACGCTGCAGCTCGGCTGCTTGCCACCCAGCGCGCTGCGGGCGCTGCTGCAGGGCAAGGTCGTGCTGAGCGATGCAGACTTGCTCGGCTGCTTCGATCCCGCCTTCGCATCGGCCACCGCCGCCGCGGCCGCGGGCTTCGAGCCGGACTCGCTGGTGCCGAGCTGCTTCGAGCAGCTCCTTCGAGACAAGGATCCAAGCGGCCTGACTTCAGAGCGGAGGCTGCAGCTGCTCTCCTTCTGCACGGGGCTCGGCGCGCTGCCGCCGGGCGGGCTGCGCGACGACAAGATCACGCTCCGCCCGCTGCGCGCGGGCGGCGACGAGCACAAGGTGGAGGCGCGCACGTGCAGCCGCGAGTTGCTGCTGCCGGAGTACTCCTCGGCCGCGAGATTGCGGGAGATGCTGCTGCTCACGCTCGACTGGCACGCCGCTGCAGGCTCGGGCGGCTTTTACGACGCTTGAAACGGACTATGTAGCAGCGGTACTTTTATTATAATTAAATTTGTAGTGACAGGTTTGAGCATACAGCGACACCACGCCACATATGTGCATGGGCCAAGCGTGTGCGGTGTGGGCAAGCCGCAAGCCGCTGCAACCGATTGCATGATTGTCGGATGAAAATTGAAATCGATCGGATCGTCGACGTCCCGGATTAACGGATAGGGATAGATCGTTTCTGGCGTTTTTTAATTTTGAAACGTTTCTCGTTTATGATGTCCGGAGAATCAAACGTAAAGGTTGGGCCCCAAAACACGTGTAGCTCGATGCGAGGTGCGAGCGAGCGAGGACGCTAGGAAGCGAGCGAACCAGAGATGGAGAGACTAGAGTGCGATCGCTAGCGCGAGAAGAGGGTGAGGGAGGGGTAGCCGGGCAGGACCCCACTTGTCCCGCTACCTCGGCGCAGACGGAGTCACTGGCATGAAGGCCTGCCGGGCGGGCGGTGCAGTGGGCAGCATCTGCGTGCGGAACTGCGCGACGTCGACGGCGTCGAGGAAGGTGCACACGGGCGGCGAGAGCGCGAGCTCGGGCGTTGCGGTGAGCACCTTGAGGGGGTGTATGTACGAGATGTAAGACCGTGTCAGGGTGTGTGAGGAGGTGCAGCACCTTGAGTCGAGGGTAGTGTGAGGAGATGCAAGCAGGTGTAGCACCTTGAGGTAGCGCTCAAGCTGCATCATTCTCTCGGCGAGGTCGTCGCACTCCGTTGAGAAGAAGCGCTTCGGCGGCAGCTCGGGCAGGTCGACCTAAGGGGGTGTAAGTAAGGGGGTGTAAGTAAGGGGGTGTTAGTAAGGGGGTGTTAGTAAGGGGGTGTAAGTAAGGGGGTGTTATTAAGGGGGTGTAAGCCTGGGTTAGGGGGGTGTGGTGGGGTGTAAGGTGTCGACCTGAGGGTATAGGGTGCCGACCTATAAAGGGGGTGTAAGGGGAATGACAGGGGGTGCACGGTGTAGAAAAGTGAAAGTGGTGAGTGGGGTGGGCGGCGCACCCAGTGGAAGGAGAGCGTCTCGTTGAAGGTTGCGAACTGCGAGTATCTGCGCATCACCTCCCACGTGAACCCCAGCTGCGTCACCTCGATCACGTACTGGGTCACCACCTTGTCGCCGCCGATAAGATTCTCCTCGAGCTCGTTCACGGTCCGTGCGATCCGCGCCGTCAGCCTGAGAGGCCCCTCGCCTAGCTGGCGCAGCGTCATGTGTCCCAGCTCCACCTGGCTCGCCTGGTACGGTTGCATGGCGGCGACCAACCGCGAGCCCGTCGGGCTGAGCGCACCACGTGCGCTGCCGACCGCCGCCATCTCCTCGCGAGCCGTGGCCAGCGCGACCTCGCGGTCGGCGGCTGCACCCGAGATCGCGCCCTCCGGCGCGCTGCCTGAGAGGGTGGCACCGCCGAGCGAGGCCGGCGGGAATGGGTCCCGCGACATCATGGCGAGTGCGGGCGCCGGCGCGGCGGCAGCGCCGCCGGAGAGCAGCCGGCTGGCCACCTCGTTGAGATCGCCGCCGTCGCCCAGCGCCGCGCGGATCGACCGCTCGGACAGGTCGGGGAACCTGCAGGGCAGGCGAGCAGGCGGGTGGTGCGGGCAGGGTGGGCAGGGTAGGGGTGGGCAGCGCACATCTGCTGCAGCTCGGCGAGCCTCTCGGCGAGCCTCTGCTGCGCGCGCTGGCTCTCGACGGTGTTGCACGACGAGTCGGAGAAGAACCAGCTCGGCGTCTCCATGGTGGCCGGGGCGTGAGGCGCGTCAGCTCGGCCACACCCGCCGCAGCTCGGTGGCTCCGCGACGCGGGTCGGCGGGCGCCATAATCCCTGTGTCCGCAAGGAAGGAGCACATGGTCCACACAACACTCGACTTTCAGTGAGTGTAGCGGATTCTCAGAGCCGGTAAGCAAGCCGGCGTCACTTGCCTCGTTCTGCTTCATTTTGCCGAGGCGCGCGCGTGGCCTCTGCGCCTCAGTCAGCGCGCAGCGAGGCGTCGATGGCGGCGTTCGTGCGCGCCGCCGCAGCACGCCGGGGGCGCACGAGGGGGTGGGATATGGGCATGGGTAGCGCTGTTCGGGGCGGCTGACGGAAGGACGGCGGCGCCTCGCCGCTCTGCAGCATCGCCCGCCATATCCCGCGCGGTACTGCTGCCCCACTACTTCTACTACACGATAGGGGCTTGCATCAAGCACCATGCGGTGTCCCACAGGTGGACACGGGTCGACCATGTGCAATCCGACCACTCTCTCACTGAGCGCCGGTGAGCGCCGCGACAGGATATGTATATGCTGGGCACACACAGCTACGCTGCTTTAGTATGTAGACAGGGTTAGGGCTTTCTCTAGAATCAAAACTCGTCACGACCTAACTAAGCGCGCGAACTTCTCTCAAAATTGTGTTGCACCCGCGGCGCAGGACGGAACCCTATACATGCCCCTCTGCGTGCCAGTCTCGGACCGGTTGGCACAGTGCCCGTGAGTGCCATCCTAACTCGGCACCTCAAATTCCGAGATCGTCGTTGGTCATCATGCTTATGAACTCTTTCAAGTTGATCTTGCCATCGCCATCAGCGTCTGCCTCAGCAATCCATTCGTTGACGGTCTCCTCGTCAACCGGGCCATCGCCCATAGTGGTTAGGGCCTCAACAAGCTCCTCGCGGTCGAGGTAGCCGGATCCATCGACGTCAAAGGACTGGAAAGCCTCAACGAGCTCCTTATCCATGTCGTCTCGGGTCTTGTTGGTGCGAGCCATGAGGTCGACGAACTCGTCAAACTCGATGGTGCCGGACTTGTCCTTGTCGACCTGTGGGTAAGGAAGCGAAGCGGGGTTCGGGCGGTGTGGCAGCAATGCTAGCTAAGCGGGCGGCCGCTTTCACCTCCTCGCAAAGGTTGGCGAGCTCGGTCTCGGTTGGGTTCTGGCCAATGGAGCGGAGCACTGTGCCCATTTCGGCAACTGGGATGGAGCCGATGGGATGACCAAAAAGCGTTTCGCCGTAGCGGTCGAAGGTCTGTGGCGAGAGGGTGGCAAGGCGTGAGGAGAGCACCGCGGGTTTGGTTCTGAAGCTTTCTCAGTGTCACCTTGCGGAATGCCTTCATCTGGTCGTCGTCAAAAGCCATGCGGGGGGCTTCCCTCTCGTCTTCCCTCTCGTCTCGTATCGGCACAAAAGGGGACGCTACTCGCCTCACTCTCAAAACCCCATTGTCGTCGAGCTCCTCCTCATAGTCCATGCAATCGCTCTTCGCCGCGGAGGAGTAGAGCGGCACTTGTCCAGAGCGCCGAGTTGGCAGGAGAATCTTTTGGTAGCGGGCGTTTTCACTGCGGTCGGTGTGTCGACGACGTCGTGGAGGCTGACTTTCTGGCGGGAGGGAAGGCGCGGGATCTCGCACTGCAACGCGCTGCGTTGGCACGCACGAGTCGAGCGCTCCGCGCTCCTCTTGGGATGGCGGCCAGCCCTTCAATGGAACCCTACGTGGTCCTCGGCGTGATGGCCAATCCGTCCAACCCGCGGCTGCGCGATCAGTGGCGCGGATGGGGCCAGCGCTTCGTCGCCTACCAGCACAGCGTTCGTGTTCGGTTTGTTTTTGGCTCTTCATTTTATGAGGCAGGCCTGGCGGAGGGCGCTCCGACCGCGCCGCAGCTTGATCTCGAGCAGGCGAGCCGCGGCGATCTCATTTTCGTCGATGGTCGCGAGAAGCTCCCAAACGTGGGCGTCGTCACTGAGAAGTCCGCCGCATTTTGGCGCTCTGCATCGGCACGCGAGCCCGCGGCGCGGTGGACGTGCAAGTGCGACGACGACACGCTGGTGCACCTCGACCGGCTAGAGGCGACGCTGCGCCACGTCGAGGAACGAAACCCGGAGCAGGCGGTCTACCTGGGGCACGTCAAGTGGCGCGGCTGGGACGCGGGCGACCTCGGGGCCGACACGTACACCGACGGTTTCCGCTTCCAGGCGAGGCTACGGGTAGGCTAATTACAGGGCGGCCTGCCGGGGTTTGCCTTTTGCGGCTCAATAGCACTGCATCTGTATCTGTATCCAGGCGTGCGGCGGCATTTGGGGCACCGCGCGCAAGGCGCAGGGTGACATCCTGGAGGGCGGCGTGCTCAACGACGCCACGCACACGCGCTACGCTTCATGCCCGCACGCCGCCGGGCCCTTCCCCTATATGTCGGGTGGGATGGTGTGCATGTCGAGTAGGCTCACCTCGCGCCTCGCAAGCGACGAACACTTCCGCAACTTCAACGCGGTGGCGCATTCGCGCAACACAGCGGGCACGCGCTGCACCTCGCCGCGCGCGTGCGCCGCGCAGCCCGCGGCTTCACATATGTGGCACCACGAGGACGCTGGTGTCGGCTACAATGTCTTCCGCGCCACGATCGCCGCCAACGCCTCCACGCTCATCGTGGCGGCGCCAGGGCACTTCGACCACCCGGGCGTGATCGAGCACCACGCCGTCGGCAAGGATGGCCAACCAAAGCCGCTCGACGCTACGGCGGAGTACTGGAGCGGTCGCGCCCTCTTTGTGCACAACGTCAAGAAACCGGAGGACTTTGCCACAGCGACAGCGCGGTGGAACCTCACGCGCGCCGCGCCGCCGCTCGACCTGCGATGCCACGCCGCCGACACCTTGCCTCCGGGCGGCAACCCCCACCACGGAAACTGGGGGTGGGCGCGCGTGCCGTGCCCGCCGCCGGCCCGTGGCGCAGGGGCGGCGGAGGCGGCGGCGCTGTGGTTTCCTGGAGGGCGCCGATTATCGAGAACGGCGTCGACGGTGGCGGCGGCGACGGTGGCGGCGGCGACGGTGGCGGCGGCGGAGGCGGAGATGAGGGGAGCGGTGGTGGCTGTTGCGAAAGTGACGGTGCCGGTTGCGGCGGCTGCTGCGGCGGGCGACTTCTGTGATGTAGAGCCGCGGCGACACTTCTCCTTCTGCCGATTCCCGTGGGAGGTGCCACCCGCTCGCAAAGCCAACCCGGCAGAGGCGACCGGGCTAGTGAGGAGGCGCAAGGGCAAGGGGGGGGTAGTAGTTGAGCAGTCGGTCATCTTCGAGCAGTCGGCCAACTTTGAGGATTGAGCGGGGTGTCGATGGGAGAGGAGGCTGCATGTCTGAGTACTGCATCATTGAGTATTGTTCTACGAAGCTGTGTATAACTAAAGCCGTATACTAATAAAGTTAAAGACGTTGCTTGCCTGGTGCGCGATGTGATAACTGATCAATGTATGTGACGGGTGACGCGTGTGCGTCTCGCGACACCTTTCCGCACACATGATCGCTCTCTCTCTCTCACTCGATAGGCGTGCTGCTCTCTCGCGTCCCGCTCCCGGGGCGCTCCACTCGGCACTCGGAGCCCCTTTTTCACCACCGAGACGGGAGGCGCCACGCGACGCGCGTGAGGCGCGTGGCGACGAGGTGTCCGGAGGTCCGGGTTCCGCGCATGATTCGCCATTCGCCCCGCGGCCCCGCCCCGCCCGTCTCTCTTTATTTTACGGCTTTACCGTACCAAAGGCAAAGTATACGACTTACGAGACATACGAGCCTAACAATATGAGAAATAATAAACAAAGTCACAGTACCCGGTATACGCATGTGCACACTCTGTCGCACATGTGCATGTGCATGTGACTAAACTAGACTATAGACAACCTCAATACGGCACTGTTATCTCCTTATTGATCTCCTGCAGGCTTTTCTTCTGCACTACCTGCGCGGCGACGGGCTGCATCATCAGCGGCGAGCCTGCGCCGCCAGGCGCCTGGTCCCAACTTTTGAGCGTCGTGTAGCCGTTGTCGAAGTACATCTGGCCGCACTTGATGCCCACCATCGGCCCGCACGCGCCCGACTCCTCGCGCATGTCCTTTTTGTTCTTGTCTTTCTTCTGGCACCGGCACAGGCTGCCCGGGCAGACAGGCGGCTTGCTCGCGCAGTTGTTGCGACACCATTCGTCTGTCACCTGCGCCACCTTGACGCAGGTCTGCGGGTCGCCCTCCTCCGGGAAGCCGGAGGAGTCGGCATACTCCTTCTTGACGGAGCCGCCCTTCCATTTGGACTTCTTGGAGTCGGCCTCCTCGCCCTCCTCGCAGTCAAGGCCCTCGCAGCCCAGGTCCTTGGGCGGCTGCGCCGTGGGGTCGAGCCGCGCCTGGCAAGACACGGCGCAGCTCGTCGCCATGAAGGCCGGGTTGTTCACGCACTCGCCCGCCGCCGCCCACTTGGGGCAGTCCAGCTGCTCGTCGTGCGGGGCGTCGCCGCCGGTGACGAGGACGGCCGGCGCTCTGCTGTCCGCGAGCTCCTTGCTCGCCGCAAGGAACCAGCCGTTGGAGCCCCTGACGTTGTTCTCGCTGCGCATCTGGCACGAGAGCGCACAGCCGCCAGCGGAGGTCATGTAGACCGGGTTCTTCTCACACTCGCCATTCTCCGCCCACGCCGCGCAGTCGACGTTGCCGTCGGTGACGTTGCGGTCCTTCATCTGCTGCGTCTTCATCTGCGCCTGTTGCCGCATCTTGGCCGCCGTCTCCGCCGCCCAGCCCTCCTTCCCAGGCGGCGGCGGCGGCGGCGGCCGCGAGGCGGCCGACGGCGGCGAGGCCACGTTCGACGGCACGTTCGACGGCGCCGCCGCCTTGGCCTTTCGCGGCCTCCCCGGGTTGCGCCCCTCCCAGGTAGCGTTGGCCAACTCCTCTGGCGGCGGCTCGTCAACCTTGCCGAAGGTTCCGACCGTGCCGTCGTCCTCGAGGCCGACCTGGCCCGAGATGATGGCCACCGCGCTCACCTCCGTGCTGTTATGCTGCTGCTTGACCGCGCTCAACAGGCGCTTCATGCGGCTCGTCAACTGCTCGTCGGTCTCCGGCGGCGCCTCGCGCTCGGCTCTGACGTCGGCGGTCTCCTGCTCTTGCCTCTCCTTCAGCTTCACTTCGATGTCCTTGTGCTTCTCCATGTTTGCGTTGAAGGCGCGCGCAAAGGGAGTCACCGGCTTGGTCAGGTCGATCGGCGCGTCCTCGTTCTCGTCAGGCTTCCAGTGCTCGTCGCAGTCGCACAGCCGGCTCGGGCAGTTGGGTACAAGCATGCTACAGCTCGAGACGCACCACTCGTCGGTGACGAACCGCTTGCCCATCGTGTCGACCTTGGCGTTGCACCCCCTCGCATCGGCGCCAGGCACGAGCGCCGAGCCCACGCGTCGCATCGCGGCCGCCATTTCGTTGGCCGTCAGGAATCCGTCGCACCACTCCTCCCGCTCCGAGTCGCACTTGCGCTGCTGCACGCCGAGGGCCTTGGACGGATCCGGAAGGGCTTCGGCCTGGAGCGGCAAGTGCTCGGCCGACGGCTTCGTCGCGTCTGCCATGTCTGCCGGCCCTGCCTGCAGCGCCTCGTGTAGCTCGTTGGCGGCCGCGGTGGGCGCCGCCGCCGCGGCCTTTGATCCCGTTCCAAAAGTTGTGAGCTTCGGAGCTCCAGCCTCTGCGGGCTTTGCTGCTCCAGCCTCCGGATCCAGAGGCCCGCCGCGACCCGCGGCCGTACGGCCGCTACCACCCGGCCGCGCGATCTGGTTGATTCGCGCGAGGTCCGAGTCGGTCTTTGCCTTCGTCACGACGACGCGGGTGCCGTCCATCTCGCGATAGGTTGATGGACCTGCCTCCTGCGAGCCGGCGGGCTTCAAGACGGCGAGGTGCACGCAGGAAAGGTATCCCTCTTGCAAGGTGTGCTCGCTGCCGGGCTCGTCAGGCGAATTTGTGCATGTTCCTTCCCACGAGCCACCGGCGACGCAGCAGTTGCCCACACCTTGCGTGTCTCTGCCGCACAGGGGGCAAGGTTCGGTCTCTTGGCCGAATGCATCCCTGTCGCCATCTGCATTTGTGTCGTTATTCTTGAACATGATCGCATTGTTGAAGAACTCCTCAGCCGATGCGGTTGCATCGGCCATGGCGTCCGCCTTTGGATTGAGCCCTCGCATTGGTTGCACCGGTTCCTTTTGGCGTTCCCACAAGCCCGCCTCAGCAGGTGCTGCCGCCGCGTCTGCACTAGGGAGTAACCTACTGGGGTTGTTCGGGCTGTACGCCTCCGGCGCCAGAGGCGCCGCAATGGCCGACCTGTCCGTGAAGGCGCACAGCAAGGCGAGGAGACAGCCGCCGTGGGCGTCCCTCATCGCCAGAGAGGGCAAACTTTGTGAAGCCTAATTTGGGCTTTGAAGGAGGGGAAAAGGGGAACCTTCACGAAATACTGCAGCTGCTGCTGCCGCTACTGCCGCCGCCGCCGCGGCGAGCGCGGCGCCGCCGCCCTGTGAAACTTCAAGCAAAATGAGAGACTTTTCTTTCGTATATAAGGGAGCAACCACAACCATAGGCCCAACTAGGCGGTCCCATGGGGTTCGCTCACACAGTTTTTACACAGAGCAGTTGAGCACTGCGGGCAAGGGCAAATACGTCCCGTAAACGGTCCGTGGAAGGCGGTGGTACGGCGAGCATCAGGTGGGGTCGACGCTCGCGGCGCGGAGGTTCAAGCGATTTTTAGCCACTCTAGCAGCTTCCTGGAGCCCAGTCCGAGTCATTGTATTGGGTGGAGGCGAAGGCCGAGAAGCCCGCCCATGCGCAACGAATCAACCGCTTGTTGTCGTCGGACAAGGAGTCTGTGTACTGCCGAGAGTCGAAAGGAGAGTATACGGTGCGGGGCGAGATGCGGCCTGGGAGCTAGGTGGGGGAGAGGCGGGAAGCACCCGCGGTGAATGCAGCGTGCAGGGCAGGGCCCGAGTGCAATATGGGTCAGAGGGCACGGGGAGGAGCGCACAAAGAACATGTAGCCAATCTCTGTGAGGCTGGAGAGGTCCCAACTCAGCGGCTGATTGAACGCGTACGCGTGCTGCCGAGAGTCGAAGGGGGGGGGGGGGCGCATACTCAGGCGCATACGCGGTGCTGTGCGAGGGAGGTGTGGGAGGCGGCGGGCGACCGCGGCGCACGCAGCGTGCAGGGGAGGGTCCGACTGCACACATGGGTCAGGGCACGGGGAGGAGCGCACGTCGAACATGAAGCGCATGCTTGTGACCTTGGAGGTGTCCCAGTTTAGCGGCTGATTGAACGCGCCCGCCCCCTGCCGAGAGTCGAAAGGGGAGCATTGACACGGTGCAGTGCGAGGTGTGGGCCGGGAGGCGGCAGGCGGCAGGCGGCCGCGGCGCACGCAGCTTGCAGCGCAGAGGGGCCCGACTGCACATATGGGTCAGGGGGCACGGGTGGAGCGCACCCGGAACATGCCATTCATGTCCGTGACGCCGGAGGTGTCCCAGTTGGAAACGCCGCCCGCATTGAAATTCTTCAAGTTATAGAAGAGCCAGTGCATGTCGGTGATGGCCGAGACGCACCATTCGGCGATGGCGCCGTACGTCGCCTCGGCCGTACTCGCGTCTGCGTCGAATTCCTGGAGCGCCTTCTTCAGGTCACTCGTGCTCGTGAAGTTGTGACACGGCGGCGGCGGCGCGGGCGGGCTCGGGCTCGGGCACGGGGTGTCCGCGAAGGTGGAGCCAAAGATCGGGTAGCCCTCCCACGCGCAACGAATCAACCGCTTGTTGTCGTCGGACAAGGAGTCTGTGTACTGCCGAGAGTCGAAAGGAGAGTATACGGTGCGGGGCGAGATGCGGCCTGGGAGCTAGGTGGGGGAGAGGCGGGAAGCACCCGCGGTGAATGCAGCGTGCAGGGCAGGGCCCGAGTGCAATATGGGTCAGAGGGCACGGGGAGGAGCGCACAAAGAACATGTAGCCAATCTCTGTGAGGCTGGAGAGGTCCCAACTCAGCGGCTGATTGAACGCGTACGCGTGCTGCCGAGAGTCGAAGGGGGGGGGGGGGCGCATACTCAGGCGCATACGCGGTGCTGTGCGAGGGAGGTGTGGGAGGCGGCGGGCGACCGCGGCGCACGCAGCGTGCAGGGGAGGGTCCGACTGCACACATGGGTCAGGGCACGGGGAGGAGCGCACGTCGAACATGAAGCGCATGCTTGTGACCTTGGAGGTGTCCCAGTTTAGCGGCTGATTGAACGCGCCCGCCCCCTGCCGAGAGTCGAAAGGGGAGCATTGACACGGTGCAGTGCGAGGTGTGGGCCGGGAGGCGGCAGGCGGCAGGCGGCCGCGGCGCACGCAGCTTGCAGCGCAGAGGGGCCCGACTGCACATATGGGTCAGGGGGCACGGGTGGAGCGCACCCGGAACATGCCATTCATGTCCGTGACGCCGGAGGTGTCCCAGTTGGAAACGCCGCCCGCATTGAAATTCTTCAAGTTATAGAAGAGCCAGTGCATGTCGGTGATGGCCGAGACGCACCATTCGGCGATGGCGCCGTACGTCGCCTCGGCCGTACTCGCGTCTGCGTCGAATTCCTGGAGCGCCTTCTTCAGGTCACTCGTGCTCGTGAAGTTGTGACACGGCGGCGGCGGCGGTGTTGGCGGCGACGGCGAGGGCGGCGACGGGCTGGGCAGCGGCGGCGACGGCGACGGCGCCACAGGACAGGCAGTTTGGCAGACGTACTTTAACGTGCTAGTGCAACCGCCGTCGTTCCAGCTGCCGCTGCCATAAATCAGTAAGCAATCCTCGCCGCCGTGAATGTTGTTCGGCTCGTTGTTGGCCCAGTTGAAGTACGATAGCGGGGTGTTGGACGGGCTCCACACCCACGTACCCTCGGACGCGGCATCGGTGCCCCCAATCCACACACTGTTGCCAGCCGCAGCGGTGCGCACCAGCGCGTTTTGCTCTGCGGACTGCACGATCGCCAGCTGCTGGCCCGCCGCCTGGCAGGCGGCGCTAGCATCGGCCCACGGAAGGGCGTCGCTCATGAGCGTGTAGGTGCACGGGGGCGCGGGCGGCGAGGGGGACGGCGGCGGCGGCGAGGGCGAGGGCGGCGGCG
>Ga0209302_10000521_pt1 | contig 22564 bp, 15 predicted proteins | sample ArcOceMetagenome_2_FD_187445 | JGI IMG/M metagenome (GOLD analysis project Ga0209302, IMG submission 187445) | Marine eukaryotic phytoplankton communities from Arctic Ocean - Arctic Ocean ARC135M Metagenome (SPAdes) (version 2) | ecosystem: Environmental > Aquatic > Marine > Oceanic | place... | reverse complement strand
GGGGGGGGGGGGGGAAGAGTACATCGCGGTTCAAATTAAGTTTTAGTTTTTTTCATTACTTCAATCTAGTTTATGAAATTGAGGTTTGACTTTGAGCACCCCTCTCCCCCTCCCTGCGATTTGCACACGACGCCTCAGAGCGACGGACCCTGAGCAACCCGTCCCTCGACGAGCCGGCAGCGCACGTCTCGAGCCGCCATCGGAGGCGGTCGCCTGCCCCGCGAAGAGCGTCGCTCGCGCTTGCGCAGTATGAGCACGCGCGGGCAGTCGTCCGGGTCGGGCACGTGCGCTTCGACGCTCCAGTGAGAAAAAGGTGCGCCCTCGCACACGCCCAGCAGCAGCGCGTCGATGAGTGGGCGCGCGTCGTGCTCCGGCGGTGGCTCCTCTCCGTCGCCGCACAGGTGCAGCTCCGGTTGCGCGTGAGTCACCACGACGAGGCAGCCCCCTGCGCGGAGCAGCCGTGCGGCCTCGCGTCCCAGCGCGGCGACGTCAGCGTGGCCCTTGTTAGAGCTGCCCTGGGTGAGCAGTGCATCGCAAGTGGCCTTGTCCAGTATGAGGTCCCAGCTCAATGCCGCCAGTCCCGTAGAGCGGCAGTCGGCAACTGCGCACTCGATGGTAGGGTCAACTGTTGCCGCGAGCTTATTGATTCCAGCGGCAGAGAGGTCCGTGGCCAACAAGCGGCGGAACGACGCTGCGTGCAGCGCTCTCAGACCAGGCAGAAGTGACTGCGTCCCGCATCCCATCTCAAGTACATCAGCCGGCCTGGCGGCTGGCAGCAGTGGCCAGAGCAGCGGCGACAGCTGCTGAGCGCTCATGTACCACTCGAATACTGCCTCCCGATCGTGACCGCTGTACAGAGCCTCCCAGTACTTGGGGTCAGCGTAGCCAATTGGCATCCTGAGGGTGAACAGAGGCGCGGTCGCCTCGCTGCTCGGCAGGGTCGGCGGCGGCCGGCCGCGAAAGCGAAAACTTCTCGCGCTCGGGGGGGAAAGCCGCGTGCCACTAGAAATCCAAGTCTTACTGTTACGCCTCTTTAGGGATTTATAGAGATGATGTAGTGTGCCCAGCTTCTGTTGTGAGTTTTCTTCAGGATTCGTGTGTGAGATTTCTTTCAAATCTCTTCGCTTTTCCCACCCTTTTGTCACCCTTTTTCCACACACACACACACACACACACACACACCTTTCCTGTGTGTTTACGATCGTAAGATCTACTGTACAGGGATTTAAAAAGCAAAGCGAAAAGCTACCTCGAGGCAAAGAACTCAGCAGGCACTGTGCCGTCGTCCAGGTCGTACCAAGGCGAGTACGCGAGCAGGCTTCGCGTGATGATCGCTAGTCGCTCCGACAGGCCGAGCGCGTGCGCGTCGGCGCGCGACAGCGAGGGCGCGCCCGACTGGAGCCGCTCGCCGCCGCGCAGGAAGCTCACCGCAGGAGGGACGCTTGTTAATAGTCCTCCTCCCTTGCCTTGATCACAGCTGCATGCGGGCCGCCTCTGCTAGGGTCTGCTCGTCCTCCGGCGTCTTGGGCGTCGAGCGGAGGCAGCTCTGCAGCCAGTGTTGCGCCTCCTCCTTGCGGCCGAGGCGTGCGTGCGCCTGCGCCATGAGTAGCTTGTTCTTCGGGTAGAAGTCGGGCTCGGTCTTCTCGGCCAGCTCGAAGTGCGTCAGCGCCTCTTCGAACGTCGACCGGGGAGGCGACGCGAAGATGGCGGCGGCAGCCTTCTGCTCGAACCACGAGAGCTTGGCGACCTCGAAGCACCAGACCCCCAGCAGATGCCGCGAGGTGGCGTCCTCAGGGCTGAGCTCCGCCGCGCGGTCGAAGTGCTCGCGCACAGCGAAGGAGTTCTTGATCTTCTCACCCGTACCGAGGAACGCGCCCAACTCGCTCAGCGTGATGGCGTACCACTTGTGCGTGGCGCCGCTCTCCGGAGACAGGGCCAGGCTGCGCTCGGCGGCGGCGTGCGCCTCGCGGGCCAGCTTCTCCTTCGCTGGCTTGTCCGACTGGGCGTCGGCCATCTTCTTGAGCGCGCGCGCCAGCCGCCACAGCAGCTGCGCGTCGTCCGGACGGGACGATAGCGCCGTGCGGAGCAGATCGGTTAGCTGCGCATACTCGTTCGCGTCGAACAGCGCGTCGGCTCGCGAGAGCGCTCCCACCTCGCAGGCTGCCCCGAGGCCTGAGACACCTGCTGCGGTGATGCTGGCGATCAGGGCGCTTCGGAGAGGGCGCGATTCCTGCGGACGGCTCGTGGGCAAGGGCCAGTGCCGCTTTGAGGCGAACCGAAGGAGGAGCGCAGCGGACGGCAGCGCGCTGGCGGGCTTGAACCAGCGGAGGAGCGCCGCCATGTCGGCGTTGAGGAGCGGCCGCACGCGTCCCGAAAACAGCGGACGCGCCAGGTGCGCAGGTAGGGGTTGCCTTCCCAGCCGCGGCAGCGCGCAAGGCCGCTGCTTCCTCCGACCGCCGCGCGCGCGCGTGCCCGAAGACAAACACGGACCGTACACCGGTGATGCTGCCTAGCACTCACACACGGTGGGTCCACACACATACACGTGCAGCGAGGCAGGGTCTCAAATCCCACTACGCAAGCCCACTCTGCAGTCTGCACACTGCACCCCTCCCGAGTTGGTTGGTGAGGGGCTATTCCGTGAACTCGGTTAGATCCCAGATGATCACGACAAGCTCAGATCGGCTCCCGGGACGTCCGCGCGACCGCGTGCATGAAATGGCGGCGGTTGAAAACAATGGGCAGCGGATTGGGGGGGGGCGCGGGGTCTGTGTGACTGGTTCTCGCCGGGAAAATGCTCGATTGCGCCACATTGGGGTAGGCTAGCTCCCCCGTCCTCCGACCAAAGGGACGGCAGCACCCACCTTGTGAAGCGACAAAAGAGGGCCTCCTTTTCAACAGGCCGGTCGACATCCCAGTTTCCGTCTTCGTGCAGCGCTAGAAGCCCCTTCGTTATCTCCAGCGATTAGGCGCGCGCATAAGATGAATCGCGAGGCGTGCTGCCGGACAAACGGACGACGACAAACACTGTTGAGGCAGTGACGTGTGTAGCCTACTTATTTTCGCTTCACTTCACAAATCCATGCTTGCGGATTCACGCCCCGAAATCAACCAAAGGGCTAAAACCCAAAAATGTCCGGTGCGAGAAGCAAGAGCTTTTTGGCCAAAAAAAGGTCTGAAAGCAAAAAAACTCATGTCCCCGGTGGGATTTTTTCGCCTGCGGCGGGCCTCCTGCCACGTACCCGCCCACCCACTCACTACTAACGTCACTCCCATCCTGCCGCCCCGTGGCCCTCCGCCGCCTCCCCAGGCTCACCAGCGCCCCCGGCCCGTAAAAGCCGCCACTTACCGCGCACCGGTCGCCACAACTGTAACTAATTGTCCGCGCTCGCTTGGAGCCCGCGATGCGAGCGTAGGCGCGCTGTTGCCCTCGCGCCATGTCCTCGGATTGTGACTCCTCCGACGACGCGGACGATGACCCTGCTAAAGTCGCTCGAAGGCAGCGCGCCATGGAGATTCTGGCCAAGGTACTCAAGCCCAAGGGTGGTAGCGGTGCGACAGCCGGTAGCAGAGCAACCTCTGCCGACGAGGAGCAGCGGTTCCTGCAGTCGCTCCTCGCATTACGGTCGCGCGACGAGATCGCGCGCGGGATTCGAGATCGACTCAGCGTCCTCTCCGTGCTGGCTGGCGAGGCGTCATCCGGAGTGGTGGCTCCGCAAGCCACCACCGCTCGCGAGGGTGCCCCGCCGCCTGCCGCCACGGCGGAGGATGGGCCACACGAGAGCCGACTCCGTGGCGTGCTCGAGCGGCTGCAGGACGGCGACACCTCTGGCCTCTCGCCGCGCCTGCTCGAACGCGACTTCTGGAACGCACTGATCCCGGAGCTCTCTATTGCCGCGGCCGATGCTCCTGCGCGGCCCTCCACGCCGTGGCACCTAGCAACGGCGGTAGCAGCGGCGGCGGCGGCGGCGGCGGCGGCGGCGGCGGCGGCGGCGGCAGTGCTGTCTTCCCGGCTTGCTCGCCCGGCGGCGGTGGCCGCGGCGGCCGCAGTGGTTGCGGCAGCGGCGGCGGCACGCGCCTCATGCAGGCCCGGCGCGGCGGCACTCTTCGGGGCGAGACTCGGAGCAATGCTAGGAGCGGAGGGCGGTGGCGTCGGCGTAGAGGAGCTGCAGCTGCCGCTGGGTGCGCTCTGCCAGCTGCGCGCGGCGTTGCGCGAGCGCGGCTACGGCGCGGTGCAGCCCTGTCCTGTGCAGGGGTGGGGCGCGGCGCAGGCGAGCCTCGTGGCGCTCGAGCTTGGCGCGCGTCGCCTCGCTACCCTTGGCTACCCGCCCGTCTTCATCTTCGCTTTCGACGAGGCCTGGGCGGTGATCGACCAGCCGTGGCTAACCCTAACCCTAACCCTAACCCTAACCCTAACCCTAACCAGGTGCTCGACCTATTGTGGCAGCCCATGCAGGCCACGCTGGGCGAGGACTGCGCTATGGACCCTTCTGCCTTCTGCTGGATCGCACGCTCCGGCAGCCCCGCCACTCCCGCCCGCAACGGTGCCGCCGCACCACCCGCGCCCGCTGGTGCGCCCGCTGGTGGCGGTGGTGGTGCGGTGGCAAATGACGACGCGGCGGGGATGAACTTTGGGATGCCTCACCGCGACTTCACTTGCCTGCAGTCGCTCGATAAGGACGGCGCGTGCGGCCCTGCACCCCCGCTGCCCGCACCTCCGCGTCCCCGTGCCCCCACCCTGCCGCGTGCCACACCGCCACTGACCGGCCCCAGCCCCAACCCTGCGCCTAACCATCACCCTCACCGGTGGCTCCGACTCTCGTCAGGTGCACCCACGCTCCTGAGCGTGTGGCTGCCGCTGACCGAGGTGACCACTGACAACGGCTGCATGATGGTCGTCCCGCGCACCCTCGACCGCCACTTCACCAACCGCTGGGCCTACGCTCACATGCGCCCCGCGCTGCACGGCGACGACGACGAGACGCTCGAGCTGCGCTTCGACCTGCAGGCGGCGCGGGCCCTGGCGCCTCTCGCGCGCGGTTCGGTCGTCGCAGGGCAGCATGGCCAAACGCTTCCATGATAGCGCCTGGAGCCTCCTCAGGGCTGGCGGCTCTAGGCCGACGGCTCTGGGTGGCTTGACACGCCCTGGGGGGGGGAAGACCGTCAATGCCCGGGGCCCTCGAGCGAGCCGCCTCCAAGTCGCTGATTCCTGACCGCCTGTTGACCCTGCTCCAGGCATGGTGTGGCAACACGATTCACTGGGGCACCCGCTGCGCGCCGGGCTCGGCCGCGCCGCCGCGCGTCTCGATCGGCTTCAACTTCCTGCGCGGCGGCGAGCGGCTCCAGTCGGGCGCGCCCTCGCTGTCGCGCGCCGACGCGCACGCGCTCGGCCTGTCGGAGCGACTGGCGATCATCGCGCGAAGCCTGCTCGCGTACTCGCCTTGGTACGACCTGGACGACGGCACAGTGCCTGCTGAGTTCTTTGCCTCGAGGTAGCTTTTCGCTTTGCTTTTTAAATCTCTCTGTAGTACAGTAGACTCTGTAGTCCAGTAGATCTCTGTAGTAGGCTTTACAGTAGGTCTCTGTAGTACAGTACTACTAGATCGCTCGGAGGGTGAATATATACGGTAGCCCGAAATGATCAGAATGCTATTGAACAAAAAGCTTGCCTTGCCTTTCTGGCGTGGGTGGCTGCCTGCCTCCTCTGCCCCCGGCCGGCCTTTTCTCCTGACAGAGAGGTTGTGTTCATGTTCTCCTGTGTTAGGCTGTTTTTCTCCTGTTGTTCTCCTGTTGTTCTCCTGTTGTTCTCTTGTTTCTTTTCTTTCGATTTTGCGCGTTTGGCCTTGGCTGTCCCCCCCCTCCCCCCCCCAAACCGGCAGGGACAGAGGAGGCAGAGATGTGGACAGCGTCTTCACGCTTCGCGCTCAAGAGGCCTCCGTCGGTGTGATCTGTGAACGCCCACTTGCACTTCGGCAAGTGGGCCACCCGTGAGAAGATGCTGTGGGTCGGGCCAAAGGCGTGGGCCACGGGCACGGCCGAGCGAGGCGCTCACATGCACATGGTCACGCAAAACGGCTTGTGGATCCTCAACCACCACTAGATGCGCGGCCTCGAGAGCTGGGGCACGCCGGCATGAAGCTCAAACCTCAATCAAGGCGCTCTGCGCACGCGACGGCCCCTGTAGGCGCCACCTCGGAGCTTGGTTGGCTGTTGGCTGTTGGCTGTTGGCTGTTGGCTTTCGCCCTGTTCGCTGTTGGTTCTCCAGCCGTGCACACTACATAATCTCTATAAATCCCTAAACAGGCCTAACCGTAACACTTTACTCAATGTTTTGTACCAGCGCGACGCCTTGCAATATCCAGTGGCTCGCGTGCTCACTGGTGTCGAGGTCGGCCTCCATCATCATGCCGACGCCCATGGCGTTCCGGCGCTGCTGCGTGATGTACATGGGCACCTTGATCGTGCCGTGCAGCTGCATCTTCGCCAGCTCGACCGGGATGATCTGCAAAATGGGAAGCTCCTGCACGAGCACCTTGGGCGGCTGCTTGATCAGGCACGACTGCTCGACGTCCCACGCGGCGCCCTCGAGGTAGAGCCCGGTGACGTAGCAGCCGTCGACAAGCCGCTCGGCCACCTGGCCAGGCGACGTGAACGAGGTCACCTTGGTGTAGATGGTCGACTTGTCGAGCGGCCAGCCGTAGCGGCGACAGGTGGTCTGCACGAGCGCGGCGGTGTAGGTCTCGGGGATGGAGAGGCCCGAGAGCCAGATGACCTTGGGCTCACCCTCGGCGACCCAGGCCTTGTACTGCTCGTACCGCCGGGTGTGGTAGAGCATCCACGAGCCGAGCGACTTGTCGGTCTGCGGCGCGAGCTTGCGCCACATGGCGGGCAGCTGCCCGTTGAAGATGGCGGAGCCGAGCTCGTCGAGCTCGGAGCTCATCGCGATCTCGCCGACGAGCGCCTTCTTGAGCGCGGCGAGGCTCTTGTTCATGCGCGTGTTGAGCTTTTCCCACCGCTCGAGCTCCTGCACGAGCACGACGAAGACGGGCTTGAAGCCGTCGGCCTCGAGCTCCTTGCCCAGCTGTCGCAGGTCGAAGGGCGCCGGCTGCTTAGCCTGCACGTCGGTGGCCACGTTGGCGATGTACTCCTCGCGCGTGATGCCGCCGCCGCCCGCGGCAGTGCGCGGCTGCAAGTCGAGCAGGTCGCGCCACAGCGCCTTGCTCGCGTTGGTGAGGTAGTTGATCTCGGCGTTGGGGTTGAGGCCGAAGACCTCGGGCGTCTGCGCCTCGATGCCTGGCATGGCCTCGACGAACTTGACGTAGCTCTCCCTCGGGCCGGGCGCCGGGATGCAGTAGTCGACCAGCGCGCCCGCCTTGGGATCGTCGTTGTGGTAGAAGTGGAAGGGCTGGAAGGTGTCGAAGAGGAAGTCGCCCAGGTACTCCTGCATGTAGGTCTCGACCACGCGCCGGTCCATGTTGTCGGTGACGCGGCCGCCGTACATGACCTCGCCCACGAGGTAGCGCAGCGTGTCCCACGGGATGTTGGGGTCGTTGTTGACGGCGCTCTTCTCGAGGTAGGTCTCGATGAGGCGCAGCGAGACAGCGAAGTCGGAGTCGTTGAAGTCGTAGCTCACGTTCCAGCCGACCTTGCCGTACTTGCGCCGCTCCTGCACGACGGCGTGGAAGAAGGCGAGCACGAAGCAGCACGAGCGGAAGGCGGGATGCGGGCAGCGCTGCAACGCCTCGTCCGAGACCTTCGAGTAGGAGGCGAGCATGTTGAGCTTCATTCCGTTGGGCGGCTCGGTGACCACCTTGAGTGAGCGCTGCAGGATGCCGATGGGGAACTCGGGCGTGGGGTTGGTGGTCATCCACAGCCGGAAGTCCTCCTGCGGGTTCTTGAGCTGCTCGAGCAGCTTCTCCAATGTCTTGAGCCACTTGGGCAGCAGGTGGCAGTTCTGCAGCATCACCCAGTGGCCGCGCTGCGCGCCCATCTCGAGCATGGACTGCGCCACGGGGCCCTGGCCCTGGCCGAGCGCCATGAACTTCATCTTGGGCCCGCCCATGCCCACGGCGTTGGCAAGCTTGAAGATGTCCGATGCGGGGTCGGCGCCGGGCGAGAGCACGAAGATGACCGGCACCGTCGGGGTCGACTGGCCCAGCACCTTCTTGAAGTCGAGCGTCGGCGGGCTGACGAACTTCTCGCCCATGAGCTCGATGACGTACTTGGTGATGGCCACGTAGATGCGGTCGACGCGGAAGCAGCGCAGCACGAGCATCTTCTCGAGCGGCGTGAGCTTGTCGTTGTAGCCCTGCGGCATCGGGTGCGACTCGGGCGCCTCGAGGTCGTACCACGCGCGCCACTCCTCGGTGGCGCGCAGCAGGTCGGCGGGCATCGCCTCGAACTGCTCGCCCATGGTGATGAGCCGCTGGAGGTCGTGCCAGCCGCTCTCGGGGAACCAATCGGCGGGCGGCGGCTCCTTGGCCTTCTCGAGCGAGAGGTTGCCCTTGAGGAAGAAGTCGAGCTGCTGCCGCTCGAGCAGGCCGTCGCCCGCCTGGATCTGCAGCGCCATCTGGAAGGAGAACATGAGCTTGTGCGTCTCGAAGATGCCGCGGCACATGTACGAGTAGCAGTCGTACGTGAGCGTGGCCACGATGTTCTCGAGCCGGTTGTCCAGGATGGCGTCCTGCTCTGCGCTGTCGAGCGACTGCAGGAAGACGACCATGTAGAGCGCGAGCGAGACCTCGTACATGTTGTCGAGCGTCGAGAGCTCCGTGAGCACGAAGAAGAGGATCGAGCCGCGCTTGGCCACGGGGCGGTACGACGCGCACGCGATGTCGATCTCGTCGCCGGTGGCGCGCGCCTCGACGAGCTTCTCGCCGATCTCGACGGCCTTCGTCTTGGTCTTCTCGAGCGTCGATATGAGCTCGGTGTTGTCGAGGATGTTGCCCGTCGCGTTGGCCAGCTCGTAGAGCAGGACGTCCTCGAGCTCCTTGAGCGTCTCACTCAGCTGCGCCACCTCCTCCACCAGGTTCTTGCGCTGCGCCGCCAGGTCGGCCCGCTCCACGGCCACGACCTCGTTGAGCAGCTGGTCCTCGAGCCCAGCGAGGGTCACGCTAAAGTTGATGATGGAGACCTTGCCGAAGGTCTCGGGGCCGTAGTGCGGGTTGCTCAGCTTGGAGGTGAGGTACAGCTTGAAGCTGTCGTCCCACTCGACCGCCTTGTCGCCGATCTTGACGGTGCGCGAGGCACCTGTGGTGACGATATTCTTCTCGAGCACCGGGTCGATGATCGGGTCGATGTACTCGTCGACGTTCTCGAAGAGGTAGGCGAAGCCGAGGTTGACGGCGATCTCGAGGTGCTTGAGGAAGTCGGCCTCGTTGAAGGTGCTCACCTTGAGGTTGTTCTTGGCCTCCTTCTTCTTGACCCACGCCACCGCCTGCTGCTGCGGGTCGATGCACAGCGGGTAGCGCGACGAGCGCGTCGTGAGGATGCCGTTTTGGATCGAGAGCTCGTCCTGCGGCAGCCCGCCGCCCGCCCACTGCGCCTTCTCGACGTCGGAGGTGAGCAGCGCCTCGAGCTTGAAGGGTGACGACATGGGCATACTCTTGCTCAGCAGGTCGACCTCCCACGTGTCCTTCATCAGCTCCTGCCGCATCTCGAAGTTGAAGGCGCCCGTGTACGAGAGGAATGCGCTCGCCACGAGGCAGTCGCCCACCAGCCACACGCGCGACGAGTTCAGCTGCTCCATGTCGGCCTGCCGTGGAAGCATAGAGATGTCCGTGTTGTGCACGTGCACGTGCACATGCTTGCACGTGCACAGGGGGGGGTGGCATGCATGCATGCATGTGCATGTGTATGTGCATGTGTGGGTGTGAGTGCACGTGCACATGGACATGGACATGGACATGGACATGGAACATGGTGGACAGGGGGGGGGGGGGGGGGGGGGGGGGGCACCGTCCACCGCTCGCGCTCGGAGCCGAGTCCCGCGATGAGCTTGGAGGCGGCGTTGAGTCGTCGCTCCATGGTCTCGGCCTTCTCCTTGAGCTCCTTCTCCTCGGCGGAGCCCGCCTCGAACTTTTCGTTGAGCTCCTTGAGCATGACGTTGAGCGAGGCCACCTCGTCCTTGATCTTGACCAGGTCCTTGGCCGCCTGGCGCAGGGTCTTCTCAGCGTTGGCCACGGCCTGTCGCTTCGGGTTGACCGTCTTGGCGACGCCGTAGTAGTTGACAATGGCGTAGACCCACACCAGCAGCCCCGAGGCGGCGAGCGATATGTTCCGCACCGCCTCGGGCGTGAACTCGGCGTTCTGGAAGTAGGCCTTCACAGCCTTGATCGTCTTGTCGTTGAGGCTGTCCTTGTCGAACTCGACGAGCGCCTTGAGGAAGTTGCCCTCGGACATCATCGCCTTGGCGCCCTTCCAGCTCACGTCCTTGCCGCCCTTGAGCAGCACCACGCACATGCACACCTCCGTCACCACCTGCGCCGGCTTGGCGAAGGACTTGAGCTCCGTGATGTCCTCCTTGCGCAGGTTGGACAGCGCGTCCGCCGCCTGGGCCAGCGCCGGCAGCGCCTCCTCAAGCGCCGCCTCCGCCTCCGACTTCTCAATGGCGATCCGGGCCGAGTCGACTTCGAGCTGGCTCTCCTTGGCCGTCGCCTCGGTGGAGCGCGTCTCGGCCACGGTGGTCTTCTCGGCAATGTCCTCGAGCATCGCCTTGACGTCAATGGACTTGGCCTCGACCTCCTTCTTGGCGCCCTGCAGCTTGATGGCCATCGCGTCCACCTCGGTGGCGGCCTGCACCAGCTTACTCAGCCCGCCGTCGAGGCGCGTGATCATGTTGTCGATCTTCTTGCGCTCGTCGCGCAGTACGCCGCGGTAGTTGGAGATGAAGTCGAGGTAGTTCTTGGGCGTCACGTAGTTGTACCGCTTGAGCTGCAGCTGGAAGGCCTCGCTCTGTGCCATGACGCTCTGGTGCACCAGCACCATGTGCGTCACGATGTCCTGCCGGTTGTTGTCGGGCAGGTCCTCCTTGGCGAGGAAGACGCCCGCCACGCTCACCAGCGCCTGCTCGGGCCACGGCACGAACCAGTCGATGACCGTGTTGTTGACCATGCCGGGGAAGGAGCGGCAGCGCACGCGCAGCGTCTCACCGACGGGCGACATGGCGAGGACCACGTGCAGGTTGTCGCGGCACTTGCTCACGTAGTAGTTCCACGCGCCCTCCTTGGAGTCGAGCGCGCCCTTCTTGACGGCCTCGTCGCGGATGTTGGAGGCGATACCGTCGCGCTCACTCTCCTCGAAGAGTGCGGGCACCATGCCGCTCGAGAGCATGTTGTTGATGAGCTCGAGGAAGCCCTCGTCGGCCACGTGGTTGTCCGTGAAGAGGAAGGCGACGGGCTTGTCGACGATCATCCCGTAGAGCGACTTGAGGTCCTCGCGGAAGAGCGCCTCGTTGTAGCCGCGCGTCAGCGTCACGCTGAAGACGTCGCAGCCCGCCGTGTACGCGGCGAGCCGCGTGATCGACTGCTTGCCCGAGCCGCCCACGCCGACGAGCAGCGCGTTGCCGCGCGGCAGGCGCATCAGCCGGTGGACGCGCACGACGTGGTCGAGGCAGTCGTCAAAGAGGACGAGGTTCATGGCCTTGTTGGCCATGTTGTACTTCTCGACCACCTCGTCGAGGATGGGCTTGATCGCGTCGAAGTCATTCATGTCCTCGTAGAGCCGCAGCGTGTCGCCGCCGGGGCCCTCGTCCTGAACGGTGTGGTACGGCAGGAAGTCGCCGAAGAGGATCGGGTCGGCCATCACGCCGCCCGCCTCGGCCGAGAAGTGCTTCTGCACCGCCTCCTCGACCTTCTCGGAGAGGAAGGCCTTGTCCTCGTCGCCGACCATGCGGTCGTTGAGGATGCGGAGGATCTCGTGCCGCTCGAGGCGGACGGCGGCGGCGACGCTGTTGACCTTGTCGGGCACCACCTGCATCATGCCCTCGGTGATGCGCCCGAGATCGCGCAGGTTGAAGATGTAGTGGAACTTGGCGGGGGTGGGCGGCAGCGCGGCGACGACGGCGTTGAAGACGTCCATCATGACGGAGGTGCAGCGCGAGGCGAGGTCGTTGCCCTGCATGCTCTTGTCGAAGGCGTTGGCGGTGAAGAAGGTCTCGAGGATGGTGGCGTAGATGCGCCGGATGCTCTCCTCGGGGGGGAAGGCGATGGAGAAGACGTTGAAGAGCCGCACGAAGCGCGGGTCGACGCCGTAAGGGCAGCGCGCGGGCACCATGGCTGCGATGAACTGCATGTCCTTCATGTACTTGATGCTCAGGTCCTTGCCGCGGTCGTAGAGGAAGCCCTTGTCGACAAGGAGCCGCAGCAGCGAGACGGGCTGCTGCGTGCCGTAGGTGTCCACCGTCGGCATGTTGAGGTCGTCCACGAAGACCATCAGCCGCTTGCCCGCCGGCGGCCCGAAGGTGTCCTTGGTGCGCTTCTCGAGCACGTCCTCGATGGCAACCTGCACGTCCTTGCTCGAGGTCTTCGACGACATGTTGATCGTGAGCAGCGACGTGCTGTCGGGGTCGCGCGTCTGCAGGTACTGCGTGGCCACGGTGGTCTTGGCGGTGCCGCTGTCGCCGACGAAGAGCACGGCGCCGCGGATGGAGGCGATCGAATCCAGCAGCCAGGTGGTGCGCACCGTGTCCGCCGTGGGCACCACGATGGAGGAGAACTTGCCGTCGGCGGGCGGCACGTAGTCGGGCACGAGGGCGCTGAAGGGGCGCCACTTCTTCTCCTCGAGGTCGAGCGACCAGTCGTGCAGCGTCGCCAGCCCGTTGGGCAGCGCGCCCATGCCGATCTCCTCGCCGCGGTCCTGCAGCGGCAGCTGCGCGACCTTCTTCAGGAACTTGTCGAACTGCACGCGCGCGCTCTGCACGAGCGCGCCGCCGAGGGACCATGAGAGGCAGAGCACGAAGACGGCCTCGATCTGCTGCGCCTCGGTGATGTTGCGCGCCTCGGTGAGTAGCGACTCGAGGAGCTTGCACAGCTGCTGCACGAGCGCCAGGTCGGACATGGGCACGGTCTGCCGCAAGGGGTCGATGATGACCATGTTGGCCTTGTCCTCGATGCCCTCGACGACGTAGTCGATGCAGACGGTGAGGTACTTTGTGAAGAGGCCGCGCAGCACCTCCTGCTCCTCGGGCCGCTCGCGGCTGTTCAGCCACTTGTACGTGTACGGCGTGTAGCCGAGGTCCTTCGGGTCGACGTAGACCATGCCGCAGCGGGAGATGGTCGCGGGTGAGGCGTACTGCAGGTCGAAGACCTCGAAGAGCATCGAGGTCGTGGGGAAGTTGAGCCGGATCCGCTCGCCGTTGGGCAGGGTGAGCAGCCGGTTGTCGTCCATGACGCTGTTCATGTTCTCGACCCACACGGCGTCGACGTCGCCGTCGTAGACGATGTACCGCCGCTCGTCGCGCCCCTCGGGCACCGGCCGGTTGATGTCGCGGAAGATGTTGGAGAGCAGCCCGTCGGTCCAGTCGCGTGTCGTGGGGTCGAGCAGGCCGTAGAGCTCGTTGACGGGCACGGCCTTGGGGTTGATACAGAAGATCTTGGTGGGCAGCCCGAGGCTGGTCTGCGCCTTGGCGAGCGCCGTGAGCGCGACGGTCTTGCCGCCGCCGGTCGGGCCGACGACCATGGTGGTGTGCCGCGTGAGCAGCGTCTCGTAGAGCTGGATGACCTTGTCCACCTGCACCTCGAGCATCTGCAGCCCGTCGTTGGTGATGGCCGCCTCGACCGCGTCGTTGAACGAGGCGTAGCGCACGCGCGGGCAGTCGAGCCCGGGGAAGAGGTCGCCGATGAGCCCGCGGAAGAGCGGCACGTCGGCGAAGATGAACTTGGGCATGTTCATGTCGCGCAACGCGCGCATGAGGATGGTGCTCTCGTCGAACTCGGGCGACTCGCGCTTCAGGCCGCCCGCCATGACGAGCACGCTCTTGAGCGCGCGCAGCCCGAAGTCGTAGTGGTACTGCTTGGAGAGCTGCTCCTTGGCGAGCTTGTAGAGCACCGTCATCTTCTTGGCGAGCAGCCGCGCCTTGGCGAAGCCCTCGGACATGAGCATGTTCTCGCAGATCATGCCCAGATCGGGCGTCACCATGACCACCGGCCGGAAGAGCGCCTTGAGGTTGTCGGGCAGCTCGGTGCGGCCGGCGTAGCCCGGGTTCATCGTGATGTAGATGCCGACCGTGTTGACCATAGAGATCTCGCGCCCCTCAAAGGTGAAGCGCTTGAGCCCCTCGGAGAGGGCCGTCTGGATGGTCTTGATCTGCGCCGACACCACCGAGAGCACCTCGACTGGGATGCGGTTGAACTCGTCGAAGCAGCCCCACGCGCCCGTCTGCACGAGGCCGGCGAAGATGCTGCCCATCGCCTTGAAGTCAAGGCCCTCGCCGCAGCAGAAGACCTTGCACTGCAGCGCCATGGCCTTGGCGAGGTCCTTGACCGTCTCCGTCTTGCCCGTGCCCGCGGGGCCGGCGGGCGCGCAGCCGAGGCGGTAGTGCAGCGCCTGCGTGCACGTCATGAAGCAGCGGTCGGTGAGTGGCGTGATGACGAGGCGCGACGAAAGGCCCTGGTACTCGTAGCCAAACTGGAAGAGGCCCGTGCACTGGCGGATGAGGACGTCGTCGGCCTCGCGGTCCCAGCTGAAGCGCAGCTGGCTCTCCCACGCAAACTCGCGCTCGTCCAGCACCGAGTCGCGCACGAACTTGTCGATGATGTCGCGCGCGTGCACGTCGATGATGATGAGGGTGTTGATCTTCTTGGTCGCCTCCTTGTTGCCCTTGGTGTCGCGCACGCCCACAATGAGGTCGTCGAGCTGGTCGGAGCACTTGGAGGCGAAGCGCTTCATGCCCATCTTGTCGCCCTTGCGCACCTGGTGAGGGCCAGAGTAAGGGTTCGGGTTCGGGTTCGGGTCCGTGGTCAGTGGGAAGGGGATCAGGGTCAGGGTCAGGGTTAGGGCATCTGGTCGCCCTTTCGCACCTTGCCGAAGACGTCTCCCACCTCGTAGGTCCACCAGACCTGCGCGCCGGTGTTGACCATCAGTCCCAGGTTATTGAAGACCCACTCGACGCGGTCACTCTTGGGGTAGTGGAAGGTGCTCTCCTTCTGCTCGCGCCGCAGTGTCGTGATCATCTCGCCCTCCACCAGGCCGAGCCACAGCTCGACGGCACCTGGTTAGGGTTAGGGTCAGGGTTAGGATTAGGGTTAGGCTAGGACTAGGGTGAGGGTGAGGGTGAGGGTGAGGGTGAGGGTGAGGGTGAGGGTGAGGGTGAGGGTGAGGGTGAGGGTGAGGGCTAGGGCTAGGGCTAGGGCTAGGGGTGCTTGGCGGCACCCTCGGTGGGCTGCGGCGTGCGGAATGCGAAGGTCTCCTTCTCGCTCGAGACCATGCCGAGCACCTTGGAGGCCGTGCGGTCGAAGGTGACCGCCATCGTGTTGTCGAAGAGCTTGAGCATGTGCTCCTGCACCGCCACCGGGTCGGAGGTGCCTAGGATCTGCAGCAGCTCGTCGTCCGAGAGGAAGTAGAAGCGCGGGAAGGTGGTGCGCTTCGTCTCGAGGTAGTCGGAGAGCGACTTCTGGCACGCCTCGAGCTGCGCGAAGAGGCCCTCGAGCGCGGTGTACCTAGTGGGTAGTGAGTAGTGATTGGTGAGTAGAGAGCAGTGGGTAGTGGGTGGTGAGTAGTGGGTGGTGAGTGGCGAGTGGCGAGTGGCGAGTAGCGAGTAGCGAGTAGCGAGTCGTGAGCAGTGAGCAGTGAGCAGTGAGTGAGCCCCTCGCGCGCGGCGCACCGGCCGTCGGCCGTGCAGCTGTCGAGCACGTTGGGGTTCTTGAATGTCTCGGACATGATCTTCTTGAAGGCGGTGTGGATGCGGTCGAAGCGCTTGGCCTCCTCGGGCAGCTGCAGCCGGATGTCCTCGCTGCCGACGAAGATCGCCTCGAGGTACTGCCACTTGGCCTGCACCTTCATCCAGACGTCGATGACCTCGGAGATGGTGCTCATCAGCCCCTCCCACTTCTTGGTCTGCTCGAGGAAGGGGACGACGAAGCGGCTGCTCATCATGCTGCTCAGGTTCATCATCTGGTCCTCGAGGGTCTGCGTGATCTCGTCGGTGGCCTTCAGGATGAGGCCGCGCTCCTGCGGCCCCTTGAAATACTTGACCACGTCGAAGCGCTGCAGCCGCCATGTGTCGGCGATGGCGTTGATGCCGCTCTCGATGTTCAGCTCCTTGAGCGCGCCGCCGCAGATGGCCATGATCTCCTCCTCGAACTGGTCGAGGTTGAGCTCGAAGAGGCTCCCCAGGGTGAAGGTGCGCGGGTTCATGTCGAAGGTCTTGCCCGTGAGCTCCATGAGCTTGAGCCAGTGCCGCTCGCGCAGGCTGTCGCTCTTGAGGTTCTGGATGAGCGGCAGGCTGTGCTGGAAGCCGTTGATGGTCTCCTCGACCATTTTGAAGGGACCCAGCCTTTTGATCTCCTTGGCCGTCTTGCTGCATTGCTCCTTGAAGCCCTCCATGCCCTGGTCGGTGGTTAGGGGTCAGGGGTCAGGAGGTCAGTGGTCAGTGGTCAGGGGTCAGGGTTAGGGTTAGGGGATAGGGGGTAGGGGGTAGAGCTAGGGGGTAGAGCTAGGGATAGGGATAGGGGTAGCGATAGGGGTAGGGGTAGGGGTAGGGGTAGGGGTAGGGATAGGGATAGGGTTGGGGTTGGGGTCACCTTCTCCATGGTCTGCATCTCGAGCTCGCTCCATAGCGTCAGCCCCCAGTTTTCGCGCGCCTCCTTCTGCGCCGCGTAGAGGTCGTACACGACGCTCAGCTCCTTGAGATCGTGCTCCATCTCGCTCAGCTCGGGGTAGGGCTGGATGGGGAGGCCGAAGAGCTTCTGCGCCACGCCAAGCTGCTCGCGCGTCTTCACCTTGCTCGCGAGCTCGGCCTTGTACTTGTCCATGCGCACGAGCCCCTCCTCGAGGTCGGCCCCTCCCAGCTTACCCGGGCCCAGCTTGCCGAACTCGTCGTGCAGCTCGACGACCTCCTTGTAGAAGTCCTTGACCTGCTGCGTCGTGACGACGGTGAACTCCTTCTTGACGTTGGTCAGCGCGTAGTCGCGCTTCTTAGCCTTGAGCACGAGCTCCTCCCACCTGGTTCGGGTTCGGGTTCGGGTTCGGTTCGGGCCAGGGTCAAGGTCAAGGTCAAGGTCAGGGCTCGGGCTTGGGCTCGGGCTCGGGCTCGGGTTCAGGGCCAGGGTTCGGGTTCGGGTTCGGGTTCGGGTTCGGGTTCGGGTTCGGGTTCGGGGTCAGGGTTCGGGTTCGGGTTCGGGTTCGGGTGCGCTCCCCCGACCTAACTCGCATGTGGTCGACCATGTCAGCCTCCTCCTCGCTCACGTCGTACCCGTACATGCGCAGCGTCCTGTACTTGACCTCGAGCGCCGCATACTGCAGCTCCATCTCCATCGACCTCCCGCTGATCTCCGCCACCATGTTCAGGATGAACTTGAGGTCCTCGAGCGTGTCGGGGTTGCGGTCGAGGTTGGCGCTGAACTCGCCGATGAGCTCGTGCAGGTCCATGAGCTCCTGGCGGCACATGGAGTTCATCAGCTTGGTGATGGCCACCACCCACGCCTTGGCGTGATCCTGGATGTCGCGCAGCAGAGACCCCACGGAGATGGCCATGAAGTCGACCTGCAGCAAGTAGTGAGCCGCAAGTACTAAGTACTAAGTGGCAAGCGCAAAGTCGTGAGTACTGAGTACGAATGACTAGGTAGAGGCATGCAATCTGACCTCGAGCTCGTGAGGCATGGCCCTCGCGTCCTGCACTGCCTTGGAGAAGGACTGCAGCCGGCTGTCGAACATGACCGTCGTAGGGTTGCGCTGCTCGAACTTGCTCAGGTGCTGCGCCTTGTCCACCTTCCACAGTTGGTCGTACCGACGGTACTGGTCGAGCTGCTTGTTGACGCGCCCAAAGGTCTTCTCGATGGCACGCGTCACCGTGAGCGTCAGCAGCGCCACGTCGGGAGACCGCTCGAGGTCGGAGAAGAAGGAAAAGACCACCGGGTCCTCGTCCTCGCTCGCAAATTGCGGCGGCGTCTCGATGCACGTGCCGTCCATCCAACGCACAAAGGAGCGCGAGCACTCGACCTGATGGGGAGTGAGGGTGTGTGGGTGTGAGGGTGTGTGAAGGGTGTGTGAAGGGTGTGTGAAGGGTGTGTGAGGGTGTGTAAGGGGGCGTGTGAGGGGGGGTAAAGGGGGAGTGCGTGGCATGGTAAGAGGGTGCAGCATGGCAAGGGGTTGGGGTTGTAGCGGCAGCAGTGGACCAGCGCCTTGACCATGCGCGAGAGGAACTTGTTCACCTCGGCGAGCGGAGGCGAGACGAGCACCTCTGGCGCCGAGAGGATGGCACCCACGCGAAAGAGCGGCCGCCCCGCGCCGCCCTTGGCGTCGGTGGCCTTTGGCGAGAGCAGGTGCAGGCACTGCGTGAGGGCCTTGCTCACCATGGCCTGGAGCGCGCCGAAGATCTGTGCCTCCCAGTGGGCATAGTACGGGCGCAGCTGCGGCGAGCGGCCCGTGTTCGAGCTCACGACCATCTCCTCCTGCTTGATGAGCAAGGGGCCGATCTGGTGGTACTGGCGCACCAGCCCCTCGAGCGTGGTGGTGCGCACGCGCTCGGTCTCCTCGTAGAGCTCGCTGAGCTCGGGCACGTCGCTGTTAGCGGAGGGCTTGGAGACGAGCTCGGCCATCGAGATCGAGGCGACGACGCCCTTGATGATGGAGGCGTTCTTCTGGATCTGCTTGACCAGGCCGTTGAACTTGTTGATGGCCCGCGTGCACGACATGGTGAACTCGGGGATGGAGAGGCTGTTCCAGTTGAGCAGCGTGAAGCCCTTGTCGAGGCAGGTGCGCAGCTCGGCGATGCGCGGCTGCAGCAGCTGCACCTCCACGCTCGAGAGGGACTCGCTGATCTGCGCGTGCGCCGCGAGCATGGCCTTGAGCGCCTCGACGTAGCCGTGGTATTTGTCCTCCTGCAGCGTCACGTTGAGCGCCGTCTCCGGCACCGCGAAGCCCATGCGGTCGAGGTACTTGCTCTCCCTGATGAGCGTGGTCAGCTCCGAGTCGAAGTTGACCAGCGTCGTCTCGGTGCCGTCGCGCCTCTCGGGTGGCACCTCCGCGCCGTCCTTGGAGACGGACTTGAAGATGGGCTGCTTGAGCAGGCTCATGGCCTTGGCGTTGACCGTCTCGCGCCACTCCTCGAACTTGCCCTGCTCGTAGTGACGGATGGCCTTGCTCACGGTGACGAAGGTCTTGGAGACCTCCTTGCCCTGCTCGCTCTGCAGCAGCTCCTCCATACTCTGGAACTTTGCAATCGAGCGCCGGATGCGCACGAAGAGCGAGTGCGACCAGCTGATGGCGCCCGCAAGCGGCGGCTGGTTCTTGCAGAGCGGCGGCTTGTCCTGCTGCTCCTCGAACATGGTGCGCACGTGCAGCACCTCCTTCTCGTACTGCAGCAGGATGTCGGCCGTCTTGCGCTCCATGAGCTTGTTCGAGGCGTCCGCCGCCGAGATCTGACTAAACTTGAGCAGCAGCTCGAAGGCCGACTCGGCGGTGCGCAGCTTGGTGAAGGAGTCGTCCATGAACTTCTTGAGCATCTCTTCGATCGCCGTCACGTTCTCGCGCAGCTTGCCCATGGCCGCCTCCCAGCTCGTCTGGTAGCGCCTGTCGAAGAAGTCGAAGGGCGCCGTCTCGAGGGGCACCACTAGCGCCTCGACGCGTGCCATGACGTCATCGATACCCTTGGCGTCGCCCGTGACGGCCTTGAGCTCGGGGCCGAGCATGGCGCGCATATCTCGCAGCATCTCCGCCGCGTAGAGCAGGTCGCCGCAGCGCTGCGCCATGTAGCGCGTGCGCGAGAAGAGCTTGTTGCGGTCAAACTCCCACCTGGCATGCGTGCATGTGCGGAACCATGTGTGTGTGGGTTGGGTTGCAGGCTGCGGCGCGTGGGGTTGCAGGAGGCTGGAGCGCGTGGGGTCGCAGGCCGCTGCCCACCGGTTGTCGCGGCCCGAGTCTTCGATCTTCTGGCGCATCTGCATGTAGGAGCTCTCCCAGCGCTGGAGCACGGCCTGCGCCTCGGTGATGAGCTTGATGGACGAGGTCGCGTTCTCGCGGAAGATGGTGCGCACGTTGATCTGGTTGGAGATCTTGTTGGCCACCTCCCACGCGATGCGCGCCATGAGGGGCTCCATCCGTTGGTCCTCCTTGTAGTGGCGCGAGATGACCCACACCATGCGCAGCGCGTTCATCATGCTTGGCAGCGTGTCGATGATCTGCAGCAGCGAGCCGTGGAGGATGTGCTTGAAGTGGCGCTCGAGCGTGGCGAGGAACTTGACATTGTCCTTGGCCTCGATGTAGCGCTTCTCGAGCTCGCCTGGTGAGGGTGAGGGGGCGCGGTGAGGGGGCGCGGCGCCGCGGTGAGGGGGCGCGGCGTGGTCAGGGGGTTGCACGGCGTGGTCAGGGGTTCGATCTCGGGGCGAGCTCGCCGTAGAAGCCGTAGAAGCCAGATAGCAGCTGGCTCTCGACCCGCTCGAGGACCTCGAGCATCCGCCGTGCGTTGGGCGTGTTGAGCTGCTCGCACAGCGTCGAGAGGGCCGCGTTGCGCGCGCGCCAGAATTCAATCTCCGCGAGCGGCCCCTTGCCGACGGGCTGCTTGGCGAGCTGCGTCTCGAGGGCCGAGGCGATGGCGGGCGTCCAGTCCTCGAGCGCCGCCTCGAGCTGCATGACCACCTCGTACTCCTCGCAGGCGACGGCGGGGTCGTCGATGACGAGCTGCGGCATGGTCAGCCTGAAGTCACCGGAGACCTGCTGGATGGCGTGCGAGATCTGGGAGCCGAACTTCTGCAGGTTGCCCACGAACTCCGAGCTCGCCTCGGCGGAGGTCGTGCTGGCGGCGGGCGGCTCGGCGGCGGCGGGCGTGGCGGTGCTGGCCGAGAGCATGGGAAGGTAGACCTCGTGGATGATCTGCTCGAGGGAGAGGAGCGAGCCGCCTGGGACGACGCCAATCTCGAAGGCCGCACTCATCAGCGCGTCGTCGGCGGAGCGGGCAATCGGCTCATTCACGACGAGCGTGAAGTAGGTCACACTCGTCTCGCACGCGGCAGGCGGCAGGTCTGCGGCCGCGCACACGTGCACCTGCAGCAGCTCGGCGGGGTCCTGCCTCTTCGCGGGCTTGGGCGGCTTGGGCGGCGGCGGCGGCGGCGCCTCGACCACAGGCTCAGGCGCCTCAGCTCCAGCCTCGCCTTCGCCCTCCGCCGCCGGCGCCTCGCCGGCCGCCGGCGCCTCGCCGGCCGGCGCGTCCGCGGCCGGTGCGGCGGCAGCGGCCTCGCCCTCGGCCGGGGCTGCTGCGGCCGCGCCGGCCTCGCCCTCGGCGGCGGCCGTCGCACCGGCCTCGCCCTCCTCTGGCTTCACCTCCACCGGTGCCGGCGCCGGCGCCGGCGCCGGCGCCGGCGCCTCCTCCTCGTCGGGGTCACCAGAGAGCTTCCCGCCGAGCACGAGCCGCGCGTACCCGAGCTCCATCTGTGACGTGTAGAAAATCACCGTCGGGTTGCCCTCGAGCTCGTGATCGAGGAGCGAATTGACCAGATTCTTGCTCTCCTTTTCTTTCATCATCCTGTCGAAGGCCGGGCCCAGCACGCCCAGACCTGCAGTGCAAGGTGGAGGCAGCTGGTGGGGCGGCAGCTCAGAGTTATCCGGCACACGAGTGGGCTGCTGTGGGCAAAGCGTGTGCGGTGGCAGCACGGCGGCGCACCCTGGACGACGCGGTCGCGCATCCACTCGACGCGAGCATCACCCATGGTGCCGCAGCACCGCGACGCGCTCCCGGCCCCACTCACAACAGCCAACGGGGCAGTCGGGGGACATAAAATAAACCTCGCGCAAAAGAAGAGGAAGAAAAACTCTAATACACTAGAGTTGAAAACTTCTTGGTACTCACATCGTCAGAAGCCATGAGCCGACCTGAGATTTCCTGGGTGCGTGGCGCAATTACCGGCGAACTTACTTGCGGTATTAACGCGCCGGATAAGAGATAAGATGAGATATTCATCATCGCCGCACACCATGCCTTTGTGTCTGGGTGTGAGGGATCCAGCATCGCGGAATTGCGTAGCGTCGTGAGTCGTGTAACGTCGTGAAACCCAACAATCTTATCTTATCTTATCCGGATACGCTTTAAGCAGATAAGCGTCGTGAAACCCAACAATCTTATCTTATCTGTTCCGGATAAGCACACGCGTGAGTGGGATGTCCGTTACTTCTCCGTCGAACGAAAGGGGTTAACTCTAACTGACTCGGCGGGGTGCGTGTCCGTGTGTGTCGTCCTCGATCGTCGAGCGAGTGCGTCGGAGCAGTCGCGTCGCTCGGTCGCGCTCGCTCGCGATCCGTGTACTGAGGAGGTGTTGTTTAAAAGCCGGGGGCGGGCGCGGGTGGTAAAAGACCTGCTAACTCGTGTGTAATCCTCGTGTTGAAATTTCACCGGTGCGCGGGCCAAGGGCTGAGG
>Ga0209302_10000519_pt1 | contig 22602 bp, 23 predicted proteins | sample ArcOceMetagenome_2_FD_187445 | JGI IMG/M metagenome (GOLD analysis project Ga0209302, IMG submission 187445) | Marine eukaryotic phytoplankton communities from Arctic Ocean - Arctic Ocean ARC135M Metagenome (SPAdes) (version 2) | ecosystem: Environmental > Aquatic > Marine > Oceanic | place... | reverse complement strand
CTACACGCCCCTCCACCATCAGCAACATACGAAATGCTGTTGCGCCTCAATGAAGATTCGCCAGCTCTCGTGTGCATGCAAGAAGGCCGAGTAATTGGAGAGACGTCGATCGAGAGCCACAACCGCTGCAGCCGCAACTTCAAGAAACGGCAGGCCGTGCTCCGCGTGGCAGCAGAGGCTGCAGCGGCTCGAGCTGCAGAGGTGAAGCATATAGAAATGCCTGCACATCTATACCGCCATGCAAATACCACATGTCCCAAGCGCATGCAGACACCGTCCGCCCACCGCCGCGCAGGCGAGACGCTGCCTCGTGTGCCTCGAGGACGAAGCGGATGCGCGCGTCGATGGTTGCAACCACTTGTTCTGTGAAGGCTGTATTTCGACGTGGTGCTACAGCCACAACCAGGCCAACTGCCCTACGTGCCGTGCCGGAATTGCAGAGATTCGGTGCGCGACGACGGGCGATGTTTTGCACAAGCTCACAGAGGGTCCGAACGGGCAAGCGGGCGCCGCCTTGTGTGCCGACACGCTTTCGCACGAGGCTGGCGCAGCTTTTATACTCAAGCAACGGAACATGAGAGAGAGCAGAACACTCAAAACCACTCAGAGTGGCGCTGCCGACAGCGAAATGGACAATGGCAGTGGAATTGCTGATGCTGAGGACGGCGATGGTGGCGACGTGGTCAACGGCAGCAGTGCTGCTGACACCGGAGCTGACACCGATGATCCGATACACAACATGGTCGAGCAGCTCATGGCACTTAACAGCACCGGCAGCAGTTCCAAGGCTAGCGTGAAGGCGTCTACGTCTACCACCACCACAGATGTAATTGCTGCTGCGGTGGCCGAGGCGCTCTCGTCAGTGAAACGCAAGGGACTTCGATCGGCAGGTCACTGCGTGGGCGACGCTGACGCATTGCCAAACGAGCACGCGGGGCTGCGTGCAGTGAGTGCGACTGTTCGCAACACTGTGTGTCGTTGCAAGGGCTGTGGCTACAAGTGCCCATTCGGGCTGCACCTCGGCCGCGCTCACACGTTTGAGCACAAACAGACAACTATGTGGGGCGCTTCACACTTTGAGGCCCACCCTGTAGCTGATATGCTGATGCAGGCGGCAGCGTTGCTTGAGGAGCACAAGTGGGGCGAGATTGTGATACCGTTTTGTGACCGCGATTTCCTCGATAACGCGCTTCGTGGCAGTAGCATGCGCGCAGAGGAGGCAGCGGCACACTCATGGCGTGAGGCCTGTCTCGATCGTACGGCCGCAGCTGCCAAGATGTCCGCAGTGGAGCTTCCCTTTGTGGAGGCCGCGCCACTCATGTCGATTGCTTTTGCGAACGGCACCGAGGACATCCCGGGCGTGGCCCTTGCATTTCTGTGCCTGGATCGCGCTAACGTGCTTGAAGCGAGTGCGGCCTTGCGAGACCTGTGGGCACACAACCTGACGCCGGGGCTCATGGAGGGCTACGACCCCATTGTCCTGAGCGAGGAGGTTCTGCTGCGTGTTGTCGCAAACGCCACAATTAACGGGGACCACTGCATGCCAATGGCGCCGGGTGAGAGACAGGCCGCTCAGCGCATTGAGCACGAGGACATGGGCCTTGTGGTCTGTCAGATGGATAGTGCAACGCTAGATGCCGTGCGTGTTGCCGCACGTGCCGCTGCCGCTGGCAGTGCTAGCGCAGTCGAGGTTGCTGTCATGCGTGATGGCTTGACCCGCAGCGCAGTATCACACCTGCTTGCAGTGCGTGGTGGAGTCCTTGACGGGCCCGCACAGGAGGTGGCTCGATGCAGCGAGGCGGGCGCTTTCAAGATGAAACCAGACAAGGTGGCTGATCACTCATTTTGCCGGGCTGGGGCAGCAGCAGGGATGTTCCACGAGGCGTCGGTAGCAGAGCGCCTCACCCAGCACGCTGACGTGCGAGAGAGGGCCAGTCGCCCTTGGGCAGAGCACATGGGGTTCATTGCACCCTCTGACACAAGTAGGGGGTGCAAGTCGGTGGCGATGCGGTACATCGCTGACGAAGATGGGCGCGCGCGCAAGCGCAAGAGGCAGGGGCGTGGTGGGTCCTCCGACTCAACTTCAATGGTCGGCGATAGCGCCAATCAGCCACGCTATGTCTGCCTCTACCCGCCAGTGCGCGGGGTCGAGCTCGATGCAGCCGCACTCGAACAGCTCAGCGCCGATGAAGCGTATATGCAGCACGTGAGAAAACCACAGCAATCTATTGCTGGCCGGGCCTTGCTGACGCTGCTCCACCTTAACTACGGGATGGAGGTATTGAGCGCCGGCCAAGCGACGAACCCCTTTGAAACTTCAGCTGTGACATGGCTCCGGGTGTGCTCAGAGGTCGAGACCTTTGATGAGGCGTGTGGCTACTTCGCAGGTGGCACGCGCGCCTCTGTGGTTTTGCAGCCTTTGGCTATGCACGTCGACGGCGTGGCGCGGCGCAAGCGAAGCCGACCAGGAGTCGAGATCCTGACAACGCGATGGAGCAACCTGGCACACGGATGGACTGATCAGGAGCGTGCCGCTGAGATGGCTGCTGCGCGCTGCATGCAGCCATACGTTGCCATGTCTATGTGGCTGCGTACGTCGATCGCGCTCGACGTTAGGCCATGCCGTGGGCTGGCGCTTGTGGCGGTGAGTGCACGCTAGTGCCCTCTAGAACTTTGCGCCACATCAACCGTTCCTCCATTTGGCAGGGGACTGAGTCCGAGCACGGCGTGCCCACGCCCCTCCGGGATCGTCTGGGCCGCGACGTGGAACGAGGTGGCTTCACGCGGGCCGTCGCGCAGTCGTGCCGACCTGATGATTGTCTCGACGACCTCGCGTTCGACGCGGTGCGCAGGCCGGCGAGAGGGTGCGCTGGGCCGCTGCCGGCAGCGGGTCAGCCCCAGCAGGTGGCCGGCAGGCGGGGAGGTCAGGCAGGGCAGCCGCAGCCGCAGGTGCCGCCGGGAGCGGCACACCGAGCTCACCTGTTCCGCGGCGCCGCGCCGGTGGCGAACAACCCACGTCCGCCAAACCGGTGGGCGGCGGCCCGCCAGAACAGGAGGACAGGTGTAATGTATTAGCGCGTTGTCCGGTATTTCAGCGCACGATATTGCAGCGGAAACACACGCAAATAACCCTCAAAAACCCTCCTCGGCGCTGCCAACTGAACGCTATCGCTAACACCCTAACCCTAAAGCCATCGACGTAACATGTGCTGTCCCCCCTTCACTAGTAGCGTGCCTCTACCCCTCCTTCATCTCTAACCCCTCCATCCCCACGCCGCAGCTGGTCGACGATGTAGCTATGGGAAGCAAGAGGGTCGACCCGGGGGTCGACTGATCTCGCATTGCGGGGCGTTGCGGGTTGATTCCGCGACTTTTCCAAGGCGCGTTCGTGGTAACTTCGTGATCCCGCTTCCTTCGCCACACACACGACAAAACTGATGCTGGCGCTTGCTGTCTCCGCCCTCTCGTTCTCGGCGCCCTCGCTGTCCGCCTTGTCGGCCCCGGCTCGCGCTTCAGCGCCGACGATGGGCTTGTGAGCTGCCAGCCAACCCAGTCACTGCACACTGTGCACACGCCACGCTATCTATCCATGAGCCACACACACACACCACACACGCACCACGCACGCACCACATTTGCACCCACCACCCCGTCACGCGCACCGTGCACGCACCATGCCACACCACGCACGCACACCACGCCTGCACCACGACTGCACCTTGAGCGCACCATGCACGCGTGCTGCTCATGCAGTTTCGACAACCTGTCGGGCAAGAACAACATCCAGGAGCCCGAGACGCCTCTCGGCGAGCCGGCCCGCTTCCGCGCCCGCTCCAAGTCCCAGCAGAAGAAGCTCTCGCCCGGCATCAAGGCGAAGATGCTGAAGGAGTCTGCTGCCGCCGACCCGAACCAGGCCAACCTCGGCGTGGTCTATGCCATCTGCGTCGTGGGCGCCCTGATCCTGCTGGGCGGCGACGGGATCCTTTTCAACACGAACCCGGGCAGCGAGTTCAGCCCGATCGGCGCGGACCAGATGCGGGAGGCGGCGAATCCGGGGAACTTTGTCGCCAAGCCGCCGACCTTCGGCACGAGCATGGGCTCCGCGAACAAGGCCAACTAAGGTGGCGCCCCAGAGCCAGGGGTCCATGTGACACCGGCTGTTGAACCCGCTGAGGAAACCACTCGCGACACGAGGGCTCTAGGGAGCGGCACACCTATATATACCACGCCCGCAGGCCGCCGAGAGAGCTGCAGCGAGGGTCGGCTCCCTTGTCTGGTTGTGACATGAGTGTCGCATGTTAGCATACGAGTAGTTGAACCATGTTACTGTTTACAAGAATAAGGTCTCTAGTTTCACAAACGACACGACTCGCATGCTACATGTAACATGTACACCATTCACCAATGCCGCGATGCTGGGCCCCTCATACACCCAACACAAATGCACGGTGTACTGGCGATGATGAAACGCCCCTATAAACCTAGGGACTCGGGCCGGTGATCTTCACGTGCTGGGCGATGAGGAAGCCCAGGCCGCTGCTCGATGATCTTCACGTGCTGGGCGAAGTTGAGCACGGCCTCGTCGGCCGGAAGCCGGACGCTCCGCTGAGGGGAGGGAGACGGTCGCGAAAGAGCGCTCGATTGGCGCACCGTTCGTCCTGCATCCTGCCTGTGAGTCGGACGATGATCGATGATCATGCAAGTATCAGGGTAGAATAGGTAGCCAGTAGACGCGTTGTAACCTTTTTTAAATAAAGCTCTGACATCCATAAACCAAAAAAAGGCTGTGTGTCTTGTAATAAATTCTTTCAGGCAAAAAAAAACCAAAAAAAACGCGGCTCGGCGTGTTCGTTGTTCGTACAAGCGTGGGTGATAATCGATCCATTTGCTTTCGTCAAAAATCGGACGGCTTCGTCCAATCGGCAAATGCTCACGCACCCGACCAGCATGCTCTCAGCAGAGGTCCATCGCCGCCGCACCGTGGCCACGGCCCACCGTGATCGGCACTCCGTGCGCACTCTCGTCCCAATCAGCTCGCTTCCTGCCGCAGAGGTCCAAGCCCAAGCAACCCTGCAGACACGTCTCGACAAGGGCTACTTCTCCAAGATGGTCACGCCGGAGTGCGGCAGCAGCCCGATGTCGGTCATCCCCACCGAGTCACCGTCATTCCCTTCCGAGTTTTCTCTCGACAAGCCAACGGGCAATGCGTTCCTGGTCGCCTCGATGACAGCGGCCGCCCTCGGCCTCGCCCTGTACTTCGCCTCCTCGCTTCTGGCTCTCGCCGGGTCACTGGCATCAGCACTTTCCGAGAGCGACCCGGAACGGCTCACAGCCATGACCCTCGCCGGCTTCGTTGCCCAGCTGGTCGACGGCTCGCTGGGCATGGGTTACGGCATGACCTCCTCAACTGTCCTCGTCGCCTCGGGCCTCTCGCCCGCCGCCGCCTCCACCTCGGTGCACCTGGCGCAGCTCGGCACCACCGCGCTCTCGGGCCTGGCGCACTACCAGAGTGGCAACGTCGATCCGGGTGTCACGATGCACATCGGCGCGGCTGGCATGGTGGGTGCATTCTGGGGCGCGGCCTTGCTCTCGTCGCTACCGACCAAGGCGGCCAAGCCCATCGCCTCGGGTTTGCTCTTCGCCGTGGGAGTGTATGTCTTGGCGCGATTCTATAGAGACAAATCGCACTACGCACGCGTGGGCCGGCCGCGTAGTGCGGTGCTGCTACCACTGGGGCTGGTGGGCGGCTTCGTCGATGCCACAGGCGGCGGAGGCTGGGGTCCAGTGGCGACCTCCGGCTTGCTTGCTGGCGGCCAGCTGCGGCCAAGCCGCGTCATCGGCAGCGTCTCTGCGAGTGAGTTCCTCGTCACCGTCGCGGCGGTTGCGGGATTCTGTGCCGCGCCTTTCCTCGAAGCCGCGACGGCGGCGGCGGCGGCGGCGGCGGCAGGTGGCGACGTGGCGGCGGCGGCGGCGGAGCAGGCGGCGGCGGCGGCGGTGCATGGCAGCTCGCACCTCGGCTCGCACCTGGGCCTCCACCTTGACATCGTGCTCACGCTGTTGGTGGGAGGCCTGCTCGCGGCGCCACTCGCCCCGAGGCTAGTTGGCTGCCTCAAGCCACGGCTGCTCGGAGTGACCGTTGGAGGATTCATCTGCGTCACCAACGCGCGCGGCCTGCTCGCGCTCTCAGGCGCCTCGGGCCCGGGGTGCGCCGCCTTCTACGCGGTGCTCACCACTGTGTGGCTTGGAGCGGTCACGCGCGTTGCCGCGCGCGACGGCGTCCGCCCCGACCCGCAGAGCGCTTGATTACATGATGAGAGGACACCAAGCGACCAAGACCAGGCTCAAATCTGCAATCAGAGACTGACAGAATGTACTCGAGGCCTGTGGATCACGTGGAGTGGGGGGTGGGGAATGAGTCCTGAGCAAGTGCAGTGCTGTTGTTTCAGGCATAGAGAGAATCAAACTGCGCGACAGGGGAGCGTGATATGGATGTGGTTGGGTGGCGGGTACCCCCGGCGTAGTCGGGCGGCGCGATGTATGCGCTGCGGATAGAATTTCATTTAGAATGCCGAGAAATTCGCGCAGGCACAGACCAGATCACGATCAGACCACGATCGTCGTTAAACTTCGAAAAAGGCCACGTGTGACCTGTCATAAAGTACTGTTTGAGTTTACTCCTTTTTTTATTATCAAAAGAGAACGCGCGCGCGGGCTACTTTGTATATGGGACAATTAAACACAGAATGCTCCTGGCGGCGGTTTATCGTAAACCGAAAAACGCCCCGTTCGCATGGCGAACGGTGCCCTAGGCCATCTTCTTGATAAGGTCGATGACGCGGTTGGAGTAGCCCCACTCGTTGTCGTACCATGAGACGAGCTTGACGAAGTGGTCGTCGAGCGCGATGCCCGCCTTGGCGTCGAAGATGGACGAGTGCGGGTCACCGATGAAGTCCGACGACACGACCTCATCCTCAGTGTAGGCGAGGATACCTTTCATCGGGCCGTCGGCGTGCTTCTTGATCGTGGCGCAGATGTCCTTGTACGACGCGCCCTTCTCGAGGGTGACCTGCACGTGCGCATGCAGGGGTGGGCATGCAGGGGTGCCAGTACGCACGGGCGTGCATGTTGCCATGGCAGCGAAAGCTGTGCCATGCTGATTCCGAAGGGCCGCCTAGAGCCAAAGATCCGCCCCTAGACCTCAAGTGGCACACTGCCGGGACCAGCGTTTCCACGTGCTGGACGGACCGTCAGGTCGACAACGGAGACGTCGCACGTGGGCACGCGGAAGGCCATGCCGGTGAGGACACCATTGAGTTCCGGCAGCACCTTGCCCACGGCTTTGGCTGCACCGGTGCCGGAGGGGATGATGTTGAAGCAGGCGCCGCGCCCGCCGCGCCAGTCCTTGATCGACGGGCCGTCGACGACCTGCAGCGACAGCGTCAGGGCTCATTGTTAGGGCTAAGGTCAGGGTCCGGGCCAGGGGCAGGCCAAGGGTCTGGGTCAAGGGTCAGAGCCAGGGTCAGGGTCAAGGGCGAGGGCTTCGGTCAGAGTCAGGCTACATCGACCACCTGCTGCGTCGCGGTGACGGCATGCACGGTGGACATCAGGCCCTGCTTGATGCCGTACGTTTCGTGGATAACCTGGCCGGCACGTGAGCGAGATAGCTGAGGGTCGGGGTTGGCTAGAGGCGGAGGCGGAGGCGGAGGCGGAGGCGGAGGCGGAGATAGTAGCGGAGGCGAAGGCGGGGTGTCCGTGCGGCGATAAAAATAGGCAGCCGCGGTGATAAAAAGCTGCAGGGGGTACGAACCTTGGCAAGTGGGGCCAAGCAGTTGGTCGTGCACGAGGCGTTGGACACGATGTCCTGGCCGGCGTAGGAGTCGCTGTTGACGCCCATTACGAACATCGGCGCGTCGGGGGAGGGCGCCGACAGCACGACCTTCTTCGCGCCGCCCTTCATGTGCAGAGCAGCCTTCTCGAGGCTGAGGAACGCGCCGGTTGACTCTACGACGAAGTCAGCGCCGCCCTTGCTCCACGAGATGTTGCCCGGGTCCTTCTCGCCAGTAACCTGCACCGGCAGGCCGTCCACCATCAGCTTGTCGCCCGCAGCCTCGACCACACCCGGAAAGCGACCGTGCGTAGAATCGTACTTCAGCATGTACGCCATGTAGTCTACCGGGATGAACGGGTCGTTGACCGCGACGACCTGCACGGCCGGGTCGGCGCGCGCCGCACGCATCACAAGGCGGCCGATGCGGCCGAACCCGTTGATGCCGATCTTCAGGACCATAGGTGAGAGGGGAGCGAGGAGGGGCCGACTAGCGCTAATTAGCGAAGGCCATTCCAATTGAACGAAAACTTCGTCAAAAAAAAGTAATGCGGGACGGTTCTCCGCGTCGAGCCGTTTTTTTCCCCGAGCCCCCCCATCGCTCTACAATTCCAGACTGGTGGTGTGCAGTGCATGAAAAGGCAGGGTGCACTGCACGACAGGGTGCACTGCACGACATGGTGCGGGTGGGGATGCAGGGTTGCGTTGGGAAAGGCATTGCCCCACTGCACAATGCCCCACCATGAAGCACCCGCGCCACGCTGAACGACTCGCGCACGGTCAGTCAAGGTCAGCCGCCGTCCCGTCAGCACTCGCCGGGGCCACCTTTACCGCAGCCGCAGGAGCCTCGGGCACCGCCCACGCCTGCAGCCGGCCTGGCGCGAGCCCAAATAGCCAGCCTGCGCCGCCACCGCGGCCCCACGCGAACGCGCACCCCTCTGCCGCGTCGTCGCACACGGTGGCGGCGCGCTGACGGCGCGCCTTGCCGGTGCCGCTGCCGCCGCCGCTGCCGCCGGCGTCGTCGCCGCCGCTGCCGCCGAGCTCGTACAAGCGGAGAGTCCCGTCGGGCGCGGCGGAGGCGAGGGTGCCGAGGGGCGAGAAGCCAAGCCAGCTGACGCTGCTCCCGTGCGCCTGCAGCAGCGCAGCGTGCGAGTTGCGGCGCACGGGCGGCGGCGCGTCGGTACCCTCACCCAGGTCCCACACCACCGGCGCGCGCCCGCCCGCGCTCGCGCACCAGCGGCCCGACGGATGCCACGCCACGGGGCCGACCTAAGGTGGGTGAGCGGGTGGGTGCATGGGTGGGTGCGTGGGTGGGTGGGTGAGTGAGTTAGCAAGCACTAGTGCTCATGCGTTGGCCTAGTAGAGGGTCCATACCTCTACTAGGCCATACCTCTACTAGGCCATACCGCAGCCGGTCGTTGGCGCGTATGGCTGGGAGCGGTGGCAATCAAGTGAGCGGTAGCTAAGGGGTAGCAGAGGGCTGCCCACCTTGTGCTCGAAGCCGCCGAAGAAGAGTGTCGCACCTCCGCACAGCGCTGCGACGCCCTCGCTCTCGGCCAGCGCGGCGGCACCTCCCCGAAAGTGTTTGCTGTCGCCGCCGCCGCCGCCGCCGCCGTCGTCGCCGCCGCCGCCGCCGCCGCCGCCGCCGCCGCCAGCTGCGCCACCGCCGCTGCCAGCGGAGGCGCTCACGACGAGCCCGCCGGCAGGTGCGCCCGTGCCGCCCCACCCGCCGCCCCAGCCGGCCACCCCACCGGGCATGACACCCTCTGGCGCGGCGCCATCACGGAGGCGCGCCTCCGCTGCCGCGGTGCCGAGCGGCCAGAGCACGAGTGTCGCGTCCTGCGCGCCGCACGCCACGTAGCGGCCGTCGGGCGAGAGCGACATTGTGTCGAGAGGGCCCTTGAAGATGAGCGACGCAAGGGAGGCGCCCCGCCCGAAGTCGGACCACAGCGCGACGCCGCCGTTGCCGCTCGCGCAGAGGTACCGTGCGCCGCGCGCGTACGCGAGCGCCGTCACCCCGGCGGGCGCGCGCAGCAGTGGCGCCGCGGGCGCGGCCTCAGTCCCGGCCGGCGCCGCACCGCCCGCGGCCTCGCGCGTGTCAAGCAGGGCCACACTTGCACCCACCGCAGCGCTGAAGCGCCAGCCGCCGCCGCCGCCCTGGGTGCCGCCTGGCTCGACGGTGACCAGCTGCACGATCGCGAGCGACTCCCGGCCGCCGCGCGCGCTCGGCGGCCCACAGTAGCTACGGTCGGCCGTGGGGCAGTCCAGGCGCCATCGCCGCCGCAGCAGCAGCTGCCCCCCTCCACCGCCGCCGCCGCCGCCGTCCTCGGCGCTCCAGAGCGCGCAGCATCCATCCTCTCCGCTCGAGAGCAGCAGCAGCGGCGACGACGACGACGCCTCCTCCTCTCGCTCCCCGTGCTCGTCCTCCAGAAAGCGCACGCAGCACACCTCGCCAGCGTGGGCGGTGGCTTGTGACCAAATGGCAGGCGCGTCGTCGCCACCGCCGCCGCTCGGGCGCAGCACCAGCACAGATCCATCGAGCAGCCCCACACCCAGCTGACGGCCGGTGGCGGAGACGCACACCGCGGCGACACTCGAGCTGAGTGCGGGCAGCGCCCACGAGAGGGGCGCGACGCGCGCGGGCGGCGCGGGCGGCGCGGGCGGCGCGGGCGGCGCGGGCGGCGCGGGCGGCGCGGGCGGCGCGGGCGGCGCGGGCGGCGCGGGCGGCGCGGGCGGCAGCGTAGTGGCGGCAGCCGCGGCGGCGCCGTTGAGTGGTGGCGGCGGGGTGAGCTGTGGCTGCGGTGGCGGCGGCGGCGGCTGCGGCGGCTGCGGCGGCTGCGGCGGCTGCGGCGGCTGCGGTGGTTGCGGTGGCCCCGAGTCGGCCGGTGCTACTGCGGGTACTGCGGCGGCGGCGGCCGCCGCAGCCGCCTTCTTATCCGCTTGGATCTTGGCCAGTAGAGCGAGCCTGGTGTCGGGCGGCTGCAGCGGCTTGGCAGCTCCCCTTGCGAGGGTGAGCTGCTGCGCAGCCTCCATGGCGGCACCCCTCGCGAGCATCTGCGCCGCCGCCTGCTCGTCGAGTGGGCGCGCGCGCCCCTGCGCCACGCCGGGCGGCAGCGCCAGGTCCTTGGAAGCGAGGCGCTGCGTGCGCAACAGCACTTCGCCGCCGAACTTGTGGAAGTAGCGTGACTCGCGCTGCTGGACCTGGTCAGGGTTGGGGTTGGGGGTAGGGCCAGGGTGAGGGTCAGGATTAGGGTTGGATAAAGGTTAGAGTTTCGGTTATATGTGGGGCTACGGTTGGGGTTAGGGTTAGGCACCACGACGCCGTCGATGACCAGGTGGTGACGGAGCAGCACGAAGAAGCAAGAGGGCATCACGCGCACACGCACGCGCAGCTCACTCACACCGTGGTCGTGTAGGAAGTCCTCGAAGAGGGGCAGGTCGGCCGACCTGGTGAGGGTTGGGGCTAGGGCTCGGGCTAGGACTCGGGCCAGGGTTCGGGCTAAGGCTAGGGCTAGGGCTAGGGTTCGGGCTAGGGTTCGGGCTAGGGTTCGAGCTAGGGTCCGGGATAGGACTAGGGTTCGGGCTAGGGCTAGGGTCAGAACTAGGGGCTCGGGCTCGGGCTCGGGCTAGGGTTAGAAGGCAGGACAGCTGACCACAGGATGGGCTCGGGTGCGCGCAGCATGCGGCCTGCCTCGCCGATGGGATCGAGCGTCTCGCCAGAGCAACTCACCCATTCGGCCGCCATCGCGGCGGCGGCGGCAGCGGCGGCGGCGCCCTCGCTCCTGCTACCCTCGCCCTCGCCCTTGCCACCACCGTCGCAGCCGCCGTCGCCGCAGCCGGCGCCCTTGACGCCGCCGCCCTTAGCACCGCCGACGCGACGCACGGGCGCCGACGTGTCGATCAGCCCCATGGGCCCCGCGCGCGGCGGCGCCACGCGCGGCGCCTGCGGCGCCTCCGCACCGCCGGCCTCGGCCTCGGCGCGGTGCACCTCACCGATGTAGTCATGGCAGCAGAAGGTCCAGTCAACATCGGTAGAGGTGGCGCGACGCGCCGAGCGCATCCGCTCCTCCCACTGGGGCAGCCGAGCGGGCGGTGCCTTGACGGAGCGCGAACCCTGCTCGACCGAGTCGCGCGCCCATGCGCGGAGCGCGTCGAGCGCGCCAAAGTTCACCACCACTCCCGAGGCGGCGTGGCGCAGCTGCAGCACGTTGTCGCCAAAGACGGCATCGGGCATGTGCATGCGCACGCCCATGACGAGGGCCGAGCCGCACGTGCACGGCTTGAGTGAGCGCGTGGCGCCGTGCACGCAAAACGGCAGCGGCGCGCCGTCGCCCTCGTTGTCCGCGTACGGGCTGGATAGCTGCCGGCCGAGCGCGAGCAGCTTGTGCACGCCGCTGATCGGAGCCGAGACGGAGCGGAACTCCCACCCAGCGTGCGCGAAGCGGTCCTGCGAGAAGGCGGCCTTCCCGGGTCCTTGCGGTCGAGCAGCCATGCGTGGCTTAGGTTCGGCCCTGGCCTCGTGACGCACGCCGACGCCGTGAGGGAAGCCGCGCCGGCGGCAGAGCGTCGCCGCTTGAGGGGGAGTACACGTGAAAACGTCGGCGGCGCGTAGGCAGACGCACAGACACAAAGAGTTTGGTAACTGTATATTTGAACTGATCCTGAGGTGCACACCATCTCTCAACACGCACCGACTCTCATTGATCATTATTTTACACATGCGGCATGCCATCATACTCACCAGCACCGAGATTAACGCACTCATGCACATGCGCGCGCGCACACACACACGCCGCCTGCTGGCGATATGTGTAGAGCGGAGCGGACACCCCGCCACATGCCTATCCGGCAGCGGCAGCAGCACTCGTAGGACTCGCGGCTCAAGGGCCGCTCACTTCGCTCAAGGGAGCGGCCGAGCTGCTGACAGTTACTGACGAGGGCCTGCGAAAATTGGTGCCCACCGCTCGGTTTTCGCCCACGACCTTTGCCGCGGCGGCGGCGTTACCAGCGCCTCGCTGGGCACACAAAGCGGCGGGCCCAAGCTTACCGGTGGCCTGTGCGTACTCCTCGTCGCTCACCATCGACTCAGTCAGCTTGCACATAGCCTCGAGGTCCGGATAGACGTACTCGCCCCGCTCTGGGTCATCCTCATCCATGCCTTCCGGGTTCGCGTCCGTCGGCGCAAAGTGCACTTTGGCGCCCTTATCAGCGCTGCTCTCGGGATCGGGTTTGGCACTCATCGGCCCTGGTGTGTGAGTGACGGAACTCTAGGCCACGCGTCGGCGAGGTGAATGCGGCTTGAAGCGCGATCAATCCCCGCGGCCACGCGGGTGCTCTCCGCACAATCCGTTGAGTATGCGCGTCCCTCCGTGGGGTACGGTAAGGGGGTAGACAGGGTAGCAAGGCAAAATGGGAGAGGGTCGCGAAAAAAGATGCCTGTGTTGGCACAAAACACGACTGATCAGAGCTCCCACTCTCCCAGATACCCCAACGCAAGCACCAACGCACCAGGTACGAATAGACGGAACGCGAAATATAAGCGCACGATTCCGTAGTACGATTTCGAAGTATCCATTCGGAGCAACACAATGAGCCCGTGTTGAGGCTGGCGATGGCGTGTCGCTTACGATCCCTAACAAACACCACTGCACACATCTCGGGCGGGTACTATGCTTCTGTAGTAGAACGTACCCATGCACGCGCAACCCCCACTCGCCGCGGCAACGGACGAGCCGCCACAGCAGCGTGCTCCGGTCCAGCTCGAGCTCGAGCTGCTCGACGATGGGGGTCGAGGGCGGCGGCGAGGGCGGCGGCGGAGATGGCGCGGCGGTGGAGATGGCGGCGGTGGAGAAGGCGGCGGTGGCCGGTGGGGAAGGCGGCGGTGGAGAGGGCGGTAGAGGCGATCGAGGCGATGGGGGCGGTGGTGATGGGGGCGGTGATGACGACGGCGGAGTCGAGGGTGGCGGAGGGCGGCGGCGGAGAAGGGGGAGGGCGGCGTCGAGGGCGGTGATGGCAAGGGCAGTGGTGGCGACGGTGGCGGTGGTGAGGGCGGCGGCAGCGATGGTGGTGGCGACTGGCGAGGGTGGCGGTGTCGAAGAGGGTGGCGCGCGCGAAGGGGGCGGCAGCGAAGAAGGGGGCGAAGGGGGTGGCGGAGAAGGCGGTGGCGAGGGCGTCGGCTATAGGGCGGTGGTGGCGAGGGCGGCGATGGCGAGGGCGGCGGTGGCGAGTCAGGGCGGCTGTGGTGGTGGCAGCGTTCGCGAGGACGGCGAGGGTGACGGTGGTGGTGGCGCGCGGAAATGTGTGGGCGCGCCGCAGCGCCCTCGCCGGCGTTGCACTCCACCTGCGGCCGCGGTGCAATGGCGCAGCCGGTTATCAATGAAGGGGAGGTCGGGCGCGGGCGCCGCCGGGTGCTCGGGCGGGCGCAGGGGGGCTGCGGGGCCGGACGCACCATTGGCGGCTCGACATTTCGCCGCGCTGGTTCGCAGGGGGGCAGAGGCGAGCTTCCCGGCAATGCGGGGTCTTCGCCAGAAAAGTGCGGGGGTACGGTCAATAAGCTACCGTATCTGGGTGAGTAGTAGGGCACTCTTTACTACATGCCCTTACGTGGGGGGGCATTCACTGCATTCACGCGCAGCACGATAAGATAAGATAAAAGATACGCAGCACGTTGGGCAACCTGCTGCACGTCGGCCCCGCCAACAGCCTCTCGGCCGTGCGCGTACGCGGGCGGCAGCCGGCGGGGCGTGGTGAAGGATGTCGGCCACGGGGGGGGGAGTAGCGACAAAAGTGGGGTACTTTGGGGTCAAATCGACTAAAGTGCAACGGTTGCAGATGGGCACCAAACCTGCTAAAGTCGGTCACTTGCAGTCGCTTGGCGTCAACTCTGCTAAAGTAAGTCGGTTCTGCACAACGAAGACGCACCTCCCCCCCCCCCCCCCAGGTCTTCGCTCCGCGGAGCGGACCAAAGTTGGTAAAGTGGGGCCTCTCCGGGCGAGGGTCAAATCTGCTCAAGTCCGACCGACCCCTTACGTCTACTACCCCCCCGTGATGTCGGCGTTCGGCTGCCCAATGACGGGAAGGCGGCCGCGGATCACGCCAGAAGACGCTACCCCAGCGGCGGTGCACACGTCGTGCGTGTACCGTGTAGATCCCCAGCGCCTCGTGCACGCTCCGCTGCCCCATCTGCCGCCACTTCGCCGTGTCGCCGTCGCCGTCGCCTTCGCCGCCTCGCGCGCGAGGCCGTGCAGCGCCACGCTGCAGCCCTGGCTGGTACGAGCTCGCCACTAGGCCTATAGCCCCAGGTCCCAGGCCCGCAGCGCCGCCAGCACCGGACTGACGAGGTGGCCCTGCACCTGCTCACGCACGCCTGTGTGGGTAGCGCGTGCCGTCCGCCTGCCTGCTGTGCTCGTGGTCCAGCGTGCGCGCCTTCGCGACGTACTCGCCGTTCACCCGCTTCGCTGGCTCCGCCACCGGCGCCCTGCGCCGGCGCTGCCGCGCGTGCGGTCCCTCGTGGTACAGCTCGTTGGCCCCTGAGAGCGTCTTCACGTCCATCATGGTGTACCGCGGCGGCTGGGGTGGCGCGCCCGCCGCCTGCGTTGGCATGCCGACGCGCGTGGGGGCGGTGATGCCTGGGGTAATGCCCGCACGCGGCCGGGCGAGCACGGCCTGGGGTAGCACGTTAGCGAAGAGGCCCGTCGTCTCCATCGATGCGCCACGTAAGTCGCGGGCGACGACGTCACGGATGGCGCAGGAGCGCTCGTTGATGTGGTCCCCCGGCATGTTCACCGTCTCCAGCTGCAGCCCGTACCCCATCGCAGATCCGCCCCCGCGGCCCTGCCGCGGCGCCGGGGCGGGCGGCGTGGGCAGCGAGCGCCGCTGGCCGTCAGGGATGCCCAGCCTATGCCCAGCCCTACCTTGCTCACCTCGGAGGGTATCAGCCCTCCGAAGCAGTGGCAGAGGCAGTCATCGAAGCCGAGGTCGACGCCCGTGGTCGCCGACGGCCACGCGACGTGATCAGCTCGTCTGCGCGAACCCGTCCACCTCCAGCCACGAGCTCCGCGCTGGGTGTCCGGCTGGGAGACCCTCGAGTAGCGCGGAGAGCCGCGCTGAAACGCAACCTGCTGCTCGCGCTGCACGGCGATCGCGTGCTGCAGCCGCCCCCCGCGACGCCTCTGCCTGGCGCGGCTCCTCATCGAGGGGGCGGCGGCCACGCACGTCGGTGTCGCGCACCCCTGCCTGGCAGCGGGCAGCACCCACGCCAGGAAGAAGGACATGGTCTCGGACGACTGCGTGTCCACTATCCAGCCACTGCTCCAGCCGGTGCCCGCCCGCGGCGAAGGCGCCGGCGCCGAAGACCAGCTCTAGCACCGCCCAGAAGCCCGTGGAGCCTGCCGTCGGCAGGAAGGTAGCGCTCCATCGATTCTACCAACGACGCGCAGTTGTAGGCGGCGGGAGCCAGCTCGAGGCGGCAGCGTATGCCGCCACCGTTCCGTCGCGCCGGCAGGCGGAGCAGGCGCCGCAGCACACGGCGCGCCCTCTCCCGCTCTCCGCCTGGGTGCCGTCGTGCTGGGTGGCCTCTCTGTAGGGCAGTAGGGGTATCTTATCTCTCTTATCTTGGGGCTGGACACCGAATAACCTGAATAAGGAGCCTCATATCACCCCTGTTGTTTTGCTCGAATAAACTCTGAACTCTGAACTCATATCACCCCTCCCAGACACCACGCAGCCCTCACTTGAACCTGCAACTCGCCTAAGCGAGCGCCGCCCCCGAACACACGTGCCGCTTACCGGCTAGCCATATGATCTGCTCCCGTGTGCTTTGTCGTGTCCGTTGTTTTCCGTCTAAATGAACAACCTATTAATGCCGCCCCCGAACACACGTGCCGCTTACCGGCTAGCCATATGATCTGCTCCCGTGTGCTTTGTCGTGTCCGTTGTCTTCCGTCTAAATGAACAACCTATTAATGCAACTTGAACCGCGTGCAACAGGCACCGAAGAAATCGTGGCAGATCGACCAAGGCTCTTTTCGCCACGCTGTGCAGATCGACCAAAGCTGCCAAGATGGACCTGACGTTAGTCTCTGGCGCCTGGCCGCTGCACCCGCCATCGCCACATGCAACGCTGGTCGTGGTGCCTGGGATGAGGCAAACTGCTGCGCACGCGCGGAACGTCGTGCAGAACGTACGGCGGATGGGGAAGGAGCCGTTTTCCTGCGTGGTCTTCCTCTACGAGAGCATTCCTCTAGCAGGTGATAGCCGGGCCAGCGAGGCACTGCTGGTTAAACAGGTGTGCACGGTCATGCGGTGGGTGGGGCGCAACGTTATGGACTATCTGAAGCTGCTCGACGCAAACGTGACCCGCGGGTTTGGCGGCGGCGTGCTCGTCAGCATGCAGGCCGGGTTGCACAAGTGGCCCATGCCCAACCAAACCGAGGCAGCTTTTAGTGGGCCTGGTAGTTCAGTGTATACGCGTGCAGTCCTACTGTAGCGGCTGCCCATCTCTCTTGCCTCACCCCCGCCCCCGACACGTCCTCGCCAGGTCTCGATGACGATGTGGTGCAGTTTACGGTGCGGCCGTTCCTATGCACAGCGCGCAGGCTACAGCTGGATGTCGCCTCGCCTGCCATCATGGGAGAGGCGACACGGCCATCATGGGGCCTCATGCAAAGGCGCGAGTACGCGGGCGCAGCACGTATCGTCACCGTTGTGGAGCTCCACGTGACCTACTACTCGCCCCGCGCATGGGCGTGCTACCACAAGTTGCTGGACCCGGCCCTCAACTGGGGCGGCTACGGATACGACAATTGGCTGCAAAACTACATGGTCGACCACTGCGCGCTCCGCAAGCCCATCATGGGCATACTCGACGGGTACACCGCCGCTCATTATCACCTTTGGTTCCGCAAGCAGGGTGACCCCGTCCTTCAGAAGTTGCAGCTCGCCGCCCTCGTGCGCAATGGTTCTTCGACCCGCTGGGACCAGATGCTCGACTTCGGGAGGGCTATGCGTCGGCGAGGCACGCCCGTGCGGAATGCCAAGGACCACTTATGGAGCACCGAAAGCCCGAGCAACGAGTCCATCCTGCAGCTGCACGAGACGTTGACGTGCATGCACTGCTGTAATTCTGCTCTTCAGCAAGGCGGCGCGCAGCGGCGGCGGCGAAAGGCGCGCCAGGGTGCAGCCGCGCGGGGTGCAGCCGCGGGGTGGAGCCTCAGGGGCGTTGGAGCGGCGCGGCGCACCACTATGCACTAAAGCCTTGCCTCCCATCTAACGTCCCTGGGACACCAACGCTGAGTCTGTACCGCAGCCTAAAGCGCTTCCTCTCACTCTGGTGTCTTCGCCAGCCTCACCGCCCTCCTACAAAAACGGTAATTATCGGTACCGTGGGAGTGTTGTGTGTTCTATTTATTTCACCTTAAATTTCACAGACACGCCTTGCACCAGGTTACAGTCGGAGAGACGCCACAGATGTACAGTCGTACAGGGATCAGGGTCGTAGAGCTTCTTGCTTTTGTGTATATAGTGTAATCCATTTCTTTCTCACAAGTCACATTGCGCACGCGTGACGGTATCGGTAAAATAAAAGTCGGGTACGAATAAATAACGAACGCGCCGCAGGCCGAGGCGCACAGCCGAGCGTCGGCGCAGGGCGGACTTTAACTGTACTACGCGCAATATGTGAGGTGAGATAGAATTTGGAACACAAAGCAAGCTACGACCCTGAGTTAGTGGTAGTGCATGTGCGGTGGTCCCGCGCCCACAGCGAGGCTTGGTCGGTGCATGTGCGGTGGTCCCGCGCCCACAGAGGCTGGTCGGTGTGGGGTGTTCTACATAAAGTAAAAGGTCGACTACTTTAGATTTAATAGTTCTCACTTCGACTTCTCTGGACGTATCCAACCGACAACGGAGCTGCCTCGTTGTCGTGTAGTGCAGAGCCCCTTCACTCCATTTTGCACCGTGTGATGAGTCCAGGCATTGTATAGCTCATGCGGTTCCGATCGTCGCACAGCGCGAGGGAGGAGCCGCGAAGGCACTTTCTACTGAGGTTCTGGAGCCTAGATTGGGTGATGAAGCGCAAATAAAGGCCGTCCGCGTGACTAAGGGCGGCCGAGCCCGTCGGTGCATCCACGGGCGGCGAGAGTAGCGCGGCCCATAGGCGTTCAGCAAAGTGTCCTTCTTCGATGTTGTCGCCGCGCTGCAGTGCCGTGCTCAGTGCTGACCAATCATCTCGTGGAATACGCTGTACGTTGCGACCAGAGGCTGCGAAGGAGCCTCCATAGCAGACCCGTCGTACTGTGTGCTGGACGGCGTCCAGATGCTGCAATGTGCCGCGCGACAGGAGGTGACGCATGAAGCTGCTGAGCGATCTCCAGCCCGCCTTAAAGCCGTCGGTCGCGTTGGTTGAAGCCACGTTTTGCTCATGGAGTGTGAGATGTGACTCGATGGAGAAGGCATCCGCCTCTGTGGCCATGTGGTAAAGCCCAGCCTGTGGAACGAGGCATGCAAAGCCCGCTGACGACATGGTCAGCGAGTTAGCGAGCCAGTGGCCAATGCTGACGTTGAGGTCGGGTTGCAGCGCCCGAATCTGCTCGCTGCTCGAGCACTTGAGGAAGAAGAGCGACATGGGCAGCGTCTCGTACCGATCGACGAGAAATCGCGCAAAAGTCTCGTCGTTGCGACCGACGTTGCGGCGCGTCGTCATATTGATGGCCACGCCCGCGAGGCCACCGAGCGAGGTTGTGGCAGGCGTGGTGCCACACTTGCTCACAATGTGCACGTGTGTCACCTTCGCTCCCGCCTCGCGCAATCCGCGCACCGCGTCCCCAAGCCACTCAATCGACTTGTTGCAATGCGCGAGGACTATCTCCGTCTCGCCGAGGGGGTGCCTATGCTGCGCATGCCCCATGGATCCATCGCTTACCTGTGGCAGCCTCTCGTTCTGACTTCTCTCTCGCACCTCGTCGGCAGCGCAGGTCTTCCACAGTTCCGACTCCTTGCGTCGCAGCTCCTTTTGAATATATTTGCTCGTACAAAGCTGTAAGCCTTTGCCTGGCATCTTCTGCGTCTTGCTCTGGCAATATCGGTGCAAGCAAACCTCAATGTTCCCCGTCGTGCGCACGCGCAGTGATCGTTGAAAGGGCAGCAAGCGCTGACCCACTCGCACGACCGTCACGTTATTGGATGTGTCGAGCTTCCACTTGAGTAGCTCTTCGCTCGTGCAAGGTCGCATCAGGCGATCCAGTTTGTGCTTGTGCTTACTCCTCCACTTCTCACGAGAATCCTGGACAGCGCAAGGAGACGACTGATCAAACAGGTGGGAGAAGTACCTGCCGATGATTTCAGCTGCCGGCCGCATCATGTACTGTGCATAATCGTTGATTTCCGACGGCAGCGTTTGAGAGTCACCCGCTGGATCACGTGTGTCACAAGCGAGAACGTACATGCTGGCAGGGCCTTGTTCAAGGAGCAGGCTCAACTTGAAGTCGTTGAGAAAGTAAGCATCGTCACGGTGGACAAAGACATGATCGTAACGAAGCAAGTACTTCCGCTCCCTTTCCTCGAGCGAGTTCCATAGGAGTTCGAGCCCACTGTACATGCGCATCATGTTGCGGTTGGCCTCGGCAGGGTTGCCGCTGCCCTGCGAACGCACTGGGAATCGAGAATCTGGGTCCTCATCTGGCCATAGCTTGCGGGCAAGGTCCCGTCTTGCCTTGAGGCGCGGGTCAGCGTCAATAACAATCTCATTCCGGAGCTCTAGATGGGCCAGCGTTCCTCCTGCGGCTTGCACGTGGAGCTGCAGCGTCTCGCGGATGCTAAGGCTTGAGCTGAAGCTCGGGTCGGGGGATATGTCGTGAGAAGCGACACTGCTTCTCCACGGCGTGTGGCTTCCGGTGACGAGTGCGATGAAGTACTCAACGTGATGCCCCTGCTGCACCCTGCAGAGTAGGGACGGTGCGAGGTGTGCAGGGGGTGCGGAGGGTGCGGAGGGTGCGGAGGGTGCGGAGGGCGCGGAGGGTGCGGAGGGTGCGGAGGGTGCGCGGAGGGTGCGCGGAGGGTGCGGAGGGCGCGGAGGATGTGAAGGCTGCGCGGAGGCTGCGGAGGGGGCGGACATCGGTCTGACTATGCGATCCACAGTTGGCTGCAGGGCGAAGCGCCTGGTTAGGTTAGGGTTAGGGTTAGGGTTGGGGTTAGGTTTAGGGTTGGGGTTAGGGTTCGGGTTCGGGTTCGGGTTCGGGTTAGCGGTTAGGGTTGGGGTAGGGCTATAGCGGTTAGGGCTGGGTTAGGTTTAAGGGTCACTCCGGGTTGGGGTCACTCCAGCACAGGCTGAGCATGGCGCACATCATTGAGCCCGAAGACATCACTGCGACGTGCGATGAGTCGACTACGCACGCAGAGAATAGAAGTGAAACCATAAACAACGACTGGCGCAAGACCATCCTGTAAGAGAACCTCGAGACAGCTGAACGACTTCGGTGAATTCGTCGCACAACAAACACAACAACTGAAAACGGGATTTTACTTTTATTTTATTTTGCCTGAAGTGAGAGACTTTATTACAAGACACACAGCCTATAACAAACACGACACGGGGTGGGCGAAGGGCGCGCCAACCGAAGACCACACTACGTACCGGTACCCCACCGTCCTCCCGGACCGCTAGCGGCGGTCGGCTTGTTGGGGGGGCGCCCGCAGGCGCCCGCCCGTTTCGGGGGTGGCTAATCCCCCGGGTCCCATACTCTGCTCCCATATTGGGAGCAGACGGCTGTCTCTGCTACCCGACCCCGTGAGGGTGACGTGTGCTATAGGATATCTTCGTACCGCGCGGCGGTCTGCGCCTGCATTCGCAGGTTTAGAGGCGTGGCCCCTAGGGGCGCACGCAGCTCCAGTTGTCCTGGGTATCTCTGGCTCAACGCCTTGAGCCTCCTCTTGTTCTCCTCAATCAGTTCCGTACGGCCATTTTAAGATCTACCCAGCTCACACCTCACAGATAAGATCATATAAACCTCTCAGCTCACAGAGACAGACAGAAAGATATAGACTCCTCAACGTCCCACGTCCCCCGCACGGCCCGCACCCTCACACCCTCAGTCCCTCACACCCTCACCCTCACACTCAGGACCACCCCACCCCGCAATCCCAACCTCACGCCCCACCTCCGCGAGCTTAAAGGGCTAGCTTAGTCGGTTTGCTGTTTTGTAGGCTCGTATTAACTCTGAACTCTGAACTCGCCCCACCTCCGCATCTCCTTCCGGTGCGCAGACCGCGCCACCACCCCCACATCCACGCTGGGGGTGGTGGCGCGTACCTTTACACTCGCGCTGTTGGATTTTTCTACTGGATTGAACGGCGCGCTCGACGAGCACACGCCGCCGAAGTCTTGGTACGCGTACCAGACACTAAACTTGAAGGAACGAGGCCAAGCCAGGCAGGCATTCCTGGGCTCCATTGTGTGCCTCGACGACGGGTCGGTCCCTCTGGTCGGCCTCAAGAATGGCGTTGTCGACACGGGCAGCGGCAGTTGAGCGGCAGCTGCCTCCAGTTCACGCCGCTGGCTGGTGGTCAGGCCGAACAGGTCTACCCGGCAGAGTTGGCGCAATCAGTGGAGTATAAATCGGCAGGAGGGCGAGCGAGTGCACGCACCTCCGGAAGGCTGATTACTCTTACTTTTGTCAGGGGAGGTGGTGAGGTGGTGTTCAAAAACACCTATGAGAGTTTGTCTGTCGATGGACGATGTGTGACGATTACCGAGCGCACCAGCCTCACTTAAGGTCGTGCTT